>ENA-OPKO01000187-OPKO01000187.1-human-gut-metagenome-genome-assembly--contig:-NODE-187-length-16159-cov-2.838053_pt1 | contig 16159 bp, 18 predicted proteins | sample MGYA00241784_ERZ501695 | MGnify/ENA primary metagenome ERZ501695 (study PRJEB25962, sample SAMEA2042201) | human gut metagenome | biome: human gut; feature: human-associated habitat; material: faeces... | reverse complement strand
TATTAGTATTTAGTATACTAAATACTAATAGAGTTATAAGTGTGTGTATATATGTACGCATATATGCGTATTACCCTTCCACTCTGATTACCTTTAATTTTTCTTTCTGATAATACATTCGTCTATGGTTACCATGTCTCTTTAGATAATTACCCGGGAATTGAAGATCGTCAAGATAGGCTTTTTTCTTGTTCATGTGAGTTCGTGCAAGACGTCCCAATATCTGTATAGATTTTTCATTAGAATCCATTGATGCAGTATTCTGCAGATATTTTAATTCAGGGAAGTTTTGACCTCTAGAAATAATCGTGGTAGCTATTAGTATATCGATTTTACCTTCTCTAAAAGCTTGTAGAATTTCATCACGCCCTTTGGTATTATGATGTACATATTGTATATTGTATTGATTCCTGAAATGTTTAACATAATACCGGTAAAGATTTTCACAATGACCTATAAACTTACATACTATCAAAGCGGGTAATCTCTTTCTACCAATGTTATACTTGGTACGATCAAGGGATAGTTTCCAAGCTTTAACATTATCTGATATCACTTCCTTGTATTCTGTTGAGTAATCCACATCTTTAGAGTACTTAAAGGGAGCATATACCAACTTGCAAGTAATAGGGGTAGAATACCCTTTCTCTATCATATCACTTAATTTTATCTGGTTAACCTTATCACCAATAAATGACATGATATTCAGGTTATGTATTAACTTCTTCTTGAGCTCACTCATATAAAGGGTACCACTCAATCCCACTCGTACTCTTGAGTTATACAGATGTTGTATTACTGTCTTATAAGTTTTATTGTCAATCACGTCAGCCTCATCTATAAGTACCATGTCTATTTCCGAAAGGAACTTTTGATACCTGTTTATGTTGCCTGCCAGAGATTGAACCATACAAACGTTAAAGTTGCCCCACTCACTACATTTACTCCCCTGGATAAATGCTACCTTCTCTCCAGGTAGTAACTCTGGAATCTCCTTCTTGAATTGCTTGAATAAGTCTGCACTATTCAACAGCAAGACAGTCTTCAACTTCCTCTTGAATGCTTGATGCAATCCACAGAACACCAAAGTCTTTCCGAAGTTAACTGCCAAGTCGGATGCACAAATAAGGAAAGGAGTATTTCCAACCTTATTATACAGTATCTTTTCTAGAGCTTCCCTTTGTACTTCCCGTAATTCTTTATCCCCCATAACTGTTGGGATTACTGGTTTAATTCCTAACGGGAGTCTATTATCTATAATTTTTACCTTTTGACCCATCTTGAGGCATTCATTATAAACCTTATTCAAAAGGCCTATCTTGAATTGCCCATAATCCGAGATATACTTTACATACCCATCCCAATTCTTTGCCCTACTATACATCATTATATGCCAAGCATCCGGATGCTTAATCCGGAACATCTCATATAATTTATTTGTGAACTTAGCTGGGCCAGAAATTTCACAAACATTACAGTTCTTTATGGTGATAGTTATCATGAGTGTAGAGTTAATATGAAGAGATAGGCAAGGAATAAAATCCCATTACAATAATACCCGACAGAATAACATAGAAAGCTATAGCTTCCCCATCAATCTTCTTTTTCATAACCTTATTTCTTAAAATCATCCCAGTTGGTGTTATCAACTTTGGGACGTGATACAATATTTAACTTGGCCATATAATTTATTACCCTTTGACGAGCCTTATCATTTGATAGGTCCTCTATCTTAGGTATACCATTACAGAACTCGAGTGCATAAAACTGAGCCTGTACAAATGTTTCATAGTCAATACCAATCTCATCTGCAAGATTCCTTGCTCTTACAAACCATACGTACTCTTGAGGATTCTTGTCATAGGTGTTATTGATACCTACTCTATCGAGAATCTCTTTAGTATAATGTTCATATACTTCCCGAGTGAATTTGGGATATTTATCTTCCTTCACTTCCTTTTCAGCCTCATATACATCCATAATCCAATTCACTCTCTGATGTAACCAATTAGCACAGAAGTTATAGTTCACCCTCTTTGCCCGAGACATTAGCTTAATACCAGTAGTTACAAACTCTATATATCCCTGACGAGGTTCGAATCCAAACTTTTGACAGAATTCATTTACAACAGGTACCAATTCTTTAACTGATGCCCATTGCGCATCAGTTTGCTTTATCTTGGTTACTCCTATATGTTTGAGCTGAACTCTGGTGGAATAGATGATATCTGCTAATAAGTTTGCATCCCCTATACTTCCAGAAGCTCTACGAATAGCCTGGGTTTGTACCTTTTTATTCTCCCCTACCACTGAACGATGGTCTAATGAGGATTGCCTTGCCTTATAGAAGAATTCATCGATGAACTTATCACCAAGAGACCTGCCCATCACTTCTTTGAATATCCGTGAAAAGGTAACCCTTGATATATGTATAGAAGGTTCTCTTTTTGCCATCACAATTTCAATTCTGATTTTATAGTTAAAAGTTCTTGATAAGTCTGATATGTCGTCTTTCGTACATATTCTAAAGTCCTACGCTTACCCAAAGAATTGACATCTTCATTATCTGGTAGGAATACCACCTTTACCTTTTTGAAAGGCACTAATTTGAATGCCAAGTCCAATGACTTATCTTTAGCATCAGGATCAATCAATATGATAAATTTCTCAACTGGACTTTTAATTAAGCGATTTACTTGATATCTTGATACTGCTTTACCTCCGGTTGCAATCCCATTCTCTCCCAGGGTTTCTGCATTGATTGCACCCTCACAAATAAAAACGGTTTGGTATATTTCTAGAGCATCTGCATTATATATAATAAAACTCTGTCCCAAACCAGTTATATCTACTTCTGGGTTGTTATATTTAGGACCAGCGCCCATATATAATCGGGCATTGAAGTAAGTTAATTGCCCATGCTCCGTGAATGGTATAATGATATACCCGAGATACTTTCCAGTATTACAGTATCCCCATCCCTTACGAGCTAACTCCTCTATATTAAACCCACGTTTCTTAAGGTAGTTCCTGGCTGACCTTGCTAATAGAGAGGTGCCCAGGGATATATTCTTAAAGCCATCGGGAAGAAAGAACTCCTTCTTACCTTTTAACTCAACCTTCTCTTCCTTGAAAACATATCCAGAATAATCACCTGATTCAAGTATAGATAGTACTTCATGAAAACTATCCGTATTCTCCAGATACATTACCAGGCTTATTGGAGAAGGATGCTCACCACACTTAAAGCAATTACACCTATTATTTGAAAGGTTGATACCGAACTTCTTCTCTCCGCCACAATACGGGCAGTCTGACTTCATCCAGCCTTTACGGTAATCAAATGCTCCAATCTTCTTAATGAAGTACTGGTGCATCTTACTTTTGATATTGCTATTGAGTTTCATATCATCAACGAAAATACCCGACCATGTAAACCATAGCCGGGTAGTTGTTATCTAACTGGTAGTCTTTTACATAATTCCGAAACCAAGTGATGAATTATGTAACCTCTTCTTATCTTTACCAACTCTTCCTCGGCTTCTTCCAGCCTTAAGAAAGTGTTCTTAAAAGGTACGCAACAGTCGGACCTATAACCCAAAGACCTATCGTGAAAGTCTTTGCCGTTAGGGGTAACCTTTTCCCAAGTTACTGAGGCAAGCTGAGAGTTGATAGGTACCCAATCTCTAAAGAAATACCCTAATTGAGCATCCTCAGATGGACATACTATCTCGTACCTTTTACCAGGTTGTCTTCTGATACAGATTTCCTTTGAAGCTCTCCTCCGAAATATTTTTAATAATCGGATGTCCATAATTACATGTGTTCAGTGACGTGAAACTTTCCTACATGTAATACCGAATTGCATTGAGGACATCTAACACTTTCTTCTCCATCATGTCCTGGACCATAGCTTAAGTCTAAAAATATTTCATTCTTATTGAAGGCTATTACCTTTTTACACTTGTTACAAGATGTAACGCCTTCTCCAAACTTAGCTAAATCCATAGAATCGATAACTCGTGCCATACAATTTTAATTATTAAGGTTTATCTAAATATCTCCTGAGGTTTTACTTCTCTTTTCGGGGTCTGCATTGGGATTGCTTACCCTTTTCCTTTTCTTAAGTAAGTCATCTACCTGTTTACCTATGGACTCATCATACTTTGCCCGAGCTTCTTTTGAGAACTCTTTCATACGTTGTCTTTCTGGGTCCATATTAAACATTACCCTACCACTTGGAACTCCATCCCTCTGAACTACAACTTCCATTCTCATAATGTTATGTTCCTCTTCATCTTGAGTAGAGTTTAATCCCATGACACATTTTGCATTCCTTATGATAGATATAGCAGATGCGATATCGTTATCCTCGTACTTGGTTTCTTGATGCTTAGCACCTTCTCTGGTAACGTGTTGGGCAGTCCATACCGCATCAAGCCCTAACTCATCACCCATATTATCTATATCTATATATACATTGTTGATACGTTCCACATCATCTCTATCTCTGGCTATAGAGGCTAACTTTGCAGCATAGTCAATCATGATGACATGTACCTTGATACCTTTCTCAGTTTCCAATTTCCTAACCAAGTTAATAATGGTATTACAATCAGCAATGGTTGCAGGTACACGTTCGACTATAAACTCTACACCTAAACGTTTATATTTACGCATGTGCCTTTGCTCCATCTTATCGTAACCCCCAGTTAACATTTCTCTCTTAGTTTTGTTAAGAGTAGACTGAATCATACGGTCCATTAACTGATTCTTACCGTTCTCGGTATCAATGTAAAGAACATTCTTTTTCATTGCCAGATAACCTCTTGCAATATTGATGAGAGCAAATGTCTTTCTCCGTTTAGGTCGGTCAATTAAAACGAATAGAGAATTCTTAGGATAGCCATCTCCATTACCCAATCTATTTAATTGCCAGAAAGGAGTAGGTACTACATCCGGGTCAACTTTTCTCATAAGCTGACGCATTGCAGTTCCACTAACCATAAGTAATGGTTCATCTTTTTTCTGGGGCTTTGAACTTTGGAGTATTTTGGTTAACTTAGCTTGATAAGTTTCGTATGAATTGTAATCAGAGAAGTCCATACTCTCGTTCAAAGCCTTCAATTCGACATAAGCAATGAACTTATGAATGTTCTCTAATACGATATCTACGTCCTTCAAAGGCTTATTATAAAGCTCGGATATTAACTTATGAATATTGGGGATGTCGTCCTTGGTAACCAAGTCTACATAATCCCTACCTTCCAATAAAGTTTTTACCTGCTCTACCATTAAAACCTCACTTGGGATTCGTTGATATTTCTTTACGAACTTTACCAAGGCTTCTACCACTATCGAGTGTTCAATCAAAGTAAAGTACCCGGGTTTTATCTTTTGAACATACAAGAGAGATTCCTCCCCTTGTATTAAAAACCTGAGTACTTCCAATTGAAACTCAATGGAGAATGTGAACTTGTTACAGGAGTTTAACCTTTTCTTTATCCTATTTTGTTTCATATATTATATAATATTCATAAGTGTATAACCAATAGTATCTGCTAGATGATATAGTTCCCTGAGCTCATCTTTGAACTAACTTGAACACAGACGGTGAAATATTTTGATAAAAATTCATACAAGTGGTTACTTATTATATTATATTTGCATTGTTAAATAACTTTACTACTATGAAAGGCAACAACGGAAGTGAACTACACAGATTAACAGAATTAAAACCCTATGATGAGGATTTGTTTAATAGGTTGTATAAAACCTGCAAACCTTTAATCCGTAGGCTGACAAGGGGAGTGGATTCCAGAAGATTCAATCTTACTCCCGATATAATTAACTCTTTTTTCTGGGATAAGTTCTTGTATGTATTTAATAAATACCAAGACGAATATGATGAAGAGAGGTTAAAGGCAACTCTCTTATCTTCCTTGCAAACTTATAAAAGTAAGTTGCTTCGGAATGCTTATACCAAACGGGCTGAATTCAATCAAGAGTTGACTTCTTTCGAAGTTCTATTCGATAATAATAAAGAGTTATTGGATGATTCCGAAGAGACTCGAATTAAAGAAGAGCAATCTCAAAGATTCCATAAGTATATGAAAGAGCATCTTACTCTGGATGAATACCTGGTGATGCAAATACAATTAGAACCTCCCAAATGGTTTGAGGCTCGTATCAAGGATTCCCACGGTAAGTTATCTATCCTTCACTTGATTGATTACTTTGAGTTGCCCCGGGATAAGTTTGCAGTCAACATGTTCTCTCAAATGCGAAAGACTATACAGAAGACCTTAGAACAAGCTGCCATAGACCTTAAACAATGAAAAAGGCCAGAGCAAGGTTATCTCTAACCTCACTCCAGCCCCACTTAACCAACTCAACTAGGGTTCAGTTTAATAATTCGATTTGAAAGGATTGTTAATACATGCCAAAAGTAGGCGCGCATCCTTGGTAGGAGTATTCTTTCCAACATCGCCCACTACAAAGGTAAGTTGTACTTTATAAGCCCTTAAATCACTGCCAGAAGTACCATTGTTTCCGGATACCGTTACCTTGAACGATTCCAGATTACTTGTAGTAAAGAGGTTTGGATAGATTTCAATGTAGTAAGCTGTATCACCATACTTCTGCATATATGGCCCATATCCATAAGTACCCGAGGAATACTTTTTAGCTATTTGAGTTAAGATAGGACCCCACCTTGAATCTTTAGCAGTTAACAGGTTGGTCACGTTCACAACCACATCTTTAAAGGACGGACAGCTGGGGAACATAACCTCGGTTAAGTCAAATACTGCCACTCCATTATGGTAATGAGCATCTACCATTAACCTTGACCGAGTATCACTGCTTCCTGAGGTAGTTTGCTCTACGCGGGTATCTAAACCAGTATTACCTTTCTCGAAGGTATACCTAAACAATCCGAGTATGGCCCTTGTAAGACCATCTACCTTTTCATTGTTGAGAAGGCTGTAGGCATGTCCCGGGAGTACTGAAGCAGTTACATATTGAGAACTTATTTCGAATACTGCCACCAAAGTACCTTTACTCGGTATACTCATACTTGACTTATCGAAGGAACCATCCCAAAGTTCTGCTTCATTATCCACATGGGGATATCCTCTATCTATACCCCATTGGGTTGAATGAAGAGAAGCGTTGGTTAATACAGATGCCGTAGTATATATACATATACAAAAACTATCTTCCTCCCATTGATAGCTTATTATCTCTTTGCTTACTGGAGCTGAGGGCTTAGCCAATACACAACCGTTGATAACCAACTTACTGAATGTATATACGTCACGGTTGTCTCCATGACTAATGGAGTACTCTATCTCTATACCCTTACCCTGACTGTTCATCTGAGTGTTTAAGTATCGAGTTAGGACACTTACATCAGTAGGAACTGTACTTTCTTCCAAAGCCTTAACTCGACTCTTCAAATCGAGTAGGTCCAGAGGATTGAGTCCGTAGGGTTTTACAGGGAACTGACCGTTATAGGGTACTAAGCAAAGAGTGTAGTTCAGCGATGCCATAATATCCTTATACCTAAGGCTTACTCCATCGCTGTTCCATTCGGGTCTCCAACCTACCAAGTATATTCCTATGAGAGTGTCTGTATCTTTATTGAAAGGTATGTTAGAAGACTTTAACATACTTAACATTTTTTCATACCCCCAAGAAAGTATTTCCTCCAACCCATATACATCATCGAAAGTTATCCACCTACATCCAAAATTGGATATGCTCGGTGGATTCTCACTACCATCTTGACGATAAGTATGGGACGCTTTTACTGCAAAAGCTACCAACTTCTGAGGATCAGTTAAGCTTGGCCAACCCCCATCAGGTCTTACACCTGTGAAAGTAAGAGTGTCAGGGGCTATATGACATAAGCCGTCTGGAGTAGTATAGGCATTGAATACCTGGCCGGCAGTGTTATCCTTGTTAGAAAGAAATACTCTCCTGGCTTTGCCTAAGATATTGCCTATCCCCGAAGGCATAGTACCAGACCTTTTGAAGATACTGGTTATGGTTATGTTCTGTTGGGTAGTATCTACCCAGTCGAAGCCACAAATAGGTCCTGTACCCCCCATTATAGCAAGAGGTTCCATAACCTCTTTAGACTCTATCAAGTCACCGTACACCTGATAGAACCTTGGTTGTACTACACCATTTACAACTTCGGTTTCATTCTTCTGTGCCATGGCTTACAACTTTAATTTGTCGAGATTTTCATCGATGAAGATGATGGCTTTGGTGAGAGATTCTACCAATTTCTGGTTTACAATATCATTTTCGAGTAATGCCACATCATATGGATTATCCTGGAATAACCACTCGAGAAGAACTCCCCAGTAGTTATTACCCATGAGAACAGTGAAGTTTGCTTCATTGTCAGGGTCTCCATCAGATGGGTCTATCCTATACTTATAACCTTCGGTGATTGGGAAGTCTTCTTGTAACTGTTCGAATATCACCGTGGCAAATAAATCCGAACGAGTTTGACCCTTGGTGGTATATATTTCAAAACCCCTTGCAGTGCACCACTCACTCCCCATACCTGCAGCATTGTTATGGAGTGAAATCAGAAACTTTGCACCCCCTCGGGGAGTATCTAATTTGTTTGCAATTTCTTTTCTTCTAGACAGCCCGATTTCGGTGTCCCCGGTATTAGTGAAAGCTACCTCGAATCCCTCTTGCTCGAGACGCTCTGCCAAAGCTTTTCCCACTTTACGACTCCAGAGATATTCTTTATGTTTACCGTCTGGAGATTGTTTTCCTGCTACATCCGACCCATGAGCAAAGTCGATAATAGGCAATAATCTTCGTGCCATAGTTATAATTTTTTAAGGTACATTAGTTTTAATCCGTTGAGATACATACTTACAGATTGGTCCATGTTTGAAATGGAGAACTGGTCCTTAGGTATGTATACCTGTTCTATTACTAAATCTTTTATTGCCTCGTTATCCTGAGGCTCAAAGAGATTTGAAAGAGATTTACCATTACAAGTGAAGTTGGAGAATAGTCCCCATAGTTCATAATATTCGTTATTTACTAAGCTTTCTACTTTCTTTACTATAGACTCTTTATTGTCTAGGTGATTCTCAAATCTTATCCGTAGTATGGCATATTTTAATATGTGACCCAAACAGTTAAACTCCCTGCGAATCAGTATTTGAGCCTCGGTTATACCCACCGTAGAATCAGCGGCCCCGTCGAAGAACTCCTCTACCTGTTGTGAAGATTCAGATACTATAGATATCTTCTTGTTTAGGTTCCAGATAGTGTATATAAACATCATTACCATTACAAGGACCAATACCATGAAGATACCGAAGATTACTTTTAGGGCTCCGTAGTTGGAGGCTGCTTCAGCTAACTCAATGGAAGATTTAGTTAGCGACTGAACTGCATTGTCCAACTTAGAGTCTTCTTGAGCAGTTGAGAATAGAAATGAGATTAGAGGCATACTAAGCATATCCAATATAGATTACTACTGAGGTTTGTTCGAATACTACTGAACTATCTTTTGGTTCGAAATACTTTACATTTACTGGAAGGTATTTGTTGACAAGGTTTACCAAAGTCTCTCGTACCTTATCACTGTAATCAGAGGGATGTTCTGATTCTATTTGTTCCTTTGCAGCCTGAATCTCTTCCTTAGTTGCATCTGGGTTCATTAGCTTCCACTCTTCCAGGAGTTGTTCCTGAATTTCCTTGTCCCTATTTAACATAAAGTCCCATTGACCCTTTGGTATACCAATAGTGAGAATCATTGGTACGCATTCCCAGCAATCTGTCTCGGTATCGTATATAGCTGATGGAGTATCGAAGTGAGGGATAGTGTCATAGTTTACAGAACCATCTCCTATTGCCTGGGCAACAGCTTGTTTTGTTCCTTCATCTACTTCGGTGAGAGTAAAGGTTACTCCATAAAATTGGCCTAATATTTCATAAAACCGTCGAGTACCTCGTATCTTATATAAAGATATGGCGTATCTTAGAACTAATCGGAAATCAGCGATAGGAAAACCCCTGTCCTCTTTTACCCAATTCTCTAGATTCTCCTCTGTATATGGTTCTCCCTTAGTAAGTACGCCATAGGCATAGGGGATGAACCCAAAGTATTCCCAAAGATAATTCAGGAATATCGGATTGGCTTTATCCACATCCAGACATTCCATGAAATTATCTATATCGGGCATTACTTCAGTATCGAAATAACCTGAACATACATCTATGAACCTTTCGAATATACCCTTACCTTCTGAATCCTGATAAGTATCATTGGCTTTATAGTAATGGTCGAATAGGTTACTGAAGATGTAATCCCTGAAGAACCTCTTAGCTGGATTAAACCACTTCATTGATTGTAAGAGTTATGTTATCCGAACTGATAGTTGGGATATTGTAATTATGAGGGATAAGGTCTACCAGCTTTCCTCCACTACCTATTGGTTGTGTAGTTAGTTGATATACGGTCCCATTTTCATAGTTTGCATTCTCAACCGGTAAGTTGATGGTTAAGCTGAATTTCGACTTGGTCATGGATACCTCAAGAGGTTTACCATACTGGCCAGTGTACAAAGCATTTCCTGAAAGGTCCTTGTTAGCATATATCCGATAGAAAGCCTTACCATCCTCGATTACTGTTTTAATGTAACAGTTCTCATAATCTATTTCAGGAGTTGCTGTAGTAAATGACAGCATCTTGAAATAGGTTATGTTTAGAGCGGGTACCGATACTATCTCCTCTGTATTTTGTGAGTTGATATTTATAGCCATCGGATAAGGCAGTAAGTACAACTCAGTTATAGTTAGGAAGTCAACCATGGGTTGATTATCCATAAGAGCATACAGGTCAGACTGTCTTACCGGTTTGTTGATATCAGAGTTCTGATAGTTATAGGCATCCAGTAAAGCTTTCTTCACTTGATTGCTTATATCTATTGACTTGAAAGACTTCCGGCCGGTTATAGTTGCTGACAGGTATATCTTGGCAGCATGTGTAGAATATACACTTACCCGGGTAGTAAGTACCTTAGAAGATTCCATCCTCTGCTTTACATTGTTGATAAGCTCAGTGCTTGCTTCGGAACCTCCATCTGGGGTAATGTATATCTCTACATATTTACCACAAATGTAGTTACAGTAGGCTTTATCCACACCGTCGATAAGCATAGCTATTGCCTCGTAATCTTCTTTGGTAATTGCCACTCCGAGAGTTTTGATACTGAGTGGGATATGCTCTTTCAACGTATCGAAGTCCTCATAATCTGAGCCTCCGGTTGCAGCTATAGTGTTTGTCAAAGTAAGTCCAGAAGTTACATCAGTCATCACTTCTGGCACTTTATCGAATTGGTTAGCCGGAATATTACCATTAGAACCGTAAGTCAGGTAGTACTGACCCTTGATTTGAGAACCTATGGTGGGCTTCCTACCAAACTGACCATCCCCGAATACCAGATAAGGTTCCAGAGTACTGTCAAGCTCTACCTTGTATACCTTATCACCAGGACCTGAATAAGCAAAGGTATCTACCAGAGTCCAAGCCTCTCCACCTATGGTAAGTACCATAGAACCTTCTACATACTTCTTATCCGTAGGCAAATCACCCAGAGTGATGATAATATCATGAGAAGTGTATGTACCGAGTTCTACTTCGGCAACTGCCTCCTTTTGAGCTACCGGAATTTTATAAGTGTAGGTCCCTTTCTCTATAGTTACATTCCTGGTAGTTATCCATTGTTTACCGTCCTTTGAATTAAAAACGGTATTCTGGGGAACAGATATATCTACCGGGAAAGGGCTACCGTCTTGCATGTATACCGTTAAATCTACAGAAGATGGTATAGCTGATTTGATATGGTAGTCTACCAGCTTTGCATGTTTATACAAAGATGAGTACCTTCTACAGGTTGGAAGGAATGCTTCCCTTGCCATACCATCAATGTAGTAATGTATCACCTCTGCAATACCTGCAAAGATTGAGAGTGTAAGGATAAATATATTACCCTCACTCATATCAGTAATCTCTGGAACCCTTTCATTCAGAGATTGAATTAGTTTGGCTTTTATGTCATTGTATGACCTCTGAAAGGGAGTAAGCCAAGGGTTGCTAGTAGACATTTGTTGTTGAGTTATTTAAGTTATATTGAAAGTTCAGCTCTTCTACCTTCTGAGAGTTCTGTGTCTTGAAATATATCAAGAGTCGTATGGACTCTTTAGTGGGTTTCAGAGCAAATACCTTAAGAGCAGTTATTCGAGGTTCCCAAGCTGCTATGCCATCCTTTACAAAGTTCTTAATCATCAGATTAAGGGCACTTGTGTTAGGCTCTTCAAGGCATTCCCAAGTTCGAGAACCAAAATCTTCTTGTCGGAATCTTTGACCGATTTGATAGGTGAGTATTGCGGTTAGATTCTGCTTTATCAAAGCTACATCCCCCTGCAATATATACCACCCAATTTTAGGTACTGTCCTTCCATCAGGCAACTGTACTGTTTCTGGTTTACCATCACTCCCAATAGCCTGAGTTAGCTTTACCGGGAAATAAGCACCACTACCAATTGTGTTGAGTTGATTATAGTTTGCCATTAGTTAGGTTGTTTAATTGTTTCACTCTCGATATCCTCCACCTTGGTTTCAATTAGTTGACTTCCAAACCATGATGAAGCAGAGGCTTTTAGAGAAGCACCTCCATCCTGAGGCTTTGGAGTCCAGGATGAGAATACCTGTTTAAGGTTATTGATGTCTTTCTCTATAGTGTTTATCCTTTCTACTACTGAAGTGGATTCGGGGATACCAACTTCCCCGCTCTGCATTATAATTTGCTCCGCATCGACGTTTATGTTGCCCTCTAGAGCTTTAACAACAATATCCTGTTGGATTATTGCAGTTAATACTCCCGTTTCACTTTCATCCAGTATAATCTTATTACCTTTTGGGGTTATAAACCCAAGTACATGAGGCTTGTTAAGTTCTTCTGGCATTTCACCTATTGCCCAACCATGATAAGACCAAAGTGGGTGTCTTGGGTCTCCATTCTCGAATTCTACATATACTATAGAACCCTCTCTTGGAGATAACCACTTAAACCCTGAACCAGGTCCACCTTGCTGGTGTTTTGGATATGCCCATACCTCCACTCCCCTCAAAATACTTGGCAGATATATACATACCTTATTCTGAGAGTCCGGGTCATCATTGGTTATAACAACCCCTCGATATGTAGAGTAGAACCTACCGATTGCCTCTATACCTCTCTGCTGAATTAGTTCGTATAAGGTCATTGTTCTTTAGGACTTATGTTTCTACCTACTTGAAAGTCAGTGTTTGCCTCAAAGATTTGGTAGTCAGCTGGGTTATCGGCATCCTGTTGAACCACAATCTGACGACCAGCTCTTCTGGGATTTTCTTTCTCACCCTTCTTCCAGGATGACTCTCTGTATTTCTCCACCTCAGCTTTGATTTGACTCGGTATCTTCCAAGCATCTGTAGTGTAAGATTCCTCTGCCACATCATGGGCTTTCTGGAATACCTCCTGCATATTGACAGAAGTAGATATCTTGTTCAGTATAGAGTTTCGAGATTTCTTTTCGAAAGTAACCTCGGTAAAATACCCGCCAGTATCGAAGCTATGGTCTACCTCCTTAGCATACCAATCTCCAGAATACCTTTGACCTACATTCTTAATTTCGATAATCTGAGAAGATTTCATGTTGGGGTTACCAACAAACTTAGCCTTAGATTTAATCTGACTGTTTACTGACTCAATGATATCATTGGCCATGAAGTCACCAAGGGTTGCAAACAAAGGATCTGATACTACCCGTACACCTGGTACTTGTATATCAACCACCATTTCAGCAAGCACTTTATCACCGGGAGTACCGTAGTTGTTACCTGGACTGTACTTACCGTTAGCTGGGTATATGATGGTTATATCACTTCTTTCCTCCAATGCTCGGAATCCCATTTTCCAGAAAGCTTTGTTACCACCATACAGGTGTTTGTATTTCTCGGGCACATAGTCATGAGGATTGAGTAATACTCTTACCTTCCTCTTGATTACAAAGTCAGATACCTCATCTGGAGGTTGGGGAATTCCTACATCGGTTTTACCCGAACGTATGGCATCTTCAAATTCCTTTAACCCCTCCAGATACTTCTTCCACTCTGACTCAAGCTGAGAGTTGTATGCTTTTACCTCCTCTTTAGTTAAAGATGGATTTGAAGCTATCTTCTGCTGAGCATCAGTAGGGGATTCATATACCGGAGGTTTTGGAGTAGTACTCCTTATCTCCCTACATACCGAGGTACGGGGTACTACAGCCCTTTCAACTTTTGCCATACGAGTTGCATCCCTTTGGAACCTTAGAAGGTCAGGTTTGTTCTCTCTTACATAAGCATCTGGCTTACAAGGGTCATCATTCGTAGGTACACATTGTACTACGTCTGTTTCAATAGTTTTAGTATCAGGGTCAACACTTGAGGCTTTACCAGCTTCTATACTTTGAACGTATTTAGTTTGAACCCTGAACTCAAGCAATTCTCCGGTTCCACCTGCATAGGTATATACAAATACAGCTTTACCGGATTGCTTCCCATTATGTATCTCTACTTGGTTATCACGAGTGTCCACAAAGTTAGGACCACCAGACATGGCTTTAGCTATGCCCACTAACTGGGAGTATTTGTTTAAGAAGGTTGCCGAACCCACAATTGCAGTACCCTCTGCGAATGTAGCCGGTATCGTTCTCAACTTATATCTATCTGGGTCCTGTGCTGGTTTAGATAAGTTCTCCGGGGATAGCTTAAGTATGTTTACCCCTACCAACCCATCATCCAATTTCTCGGAGCTTTGTATTTTCATATAGCAAGGTAAGCAAGGCTTACTTTTCTCGTTGCTCTGTTTTGCCATCACAAGGTTGATTATCGGTTATCACCAAAGCCGTACCAGCTTTCTCTGCATAGTCAGTCACTATTAACGGCATCTTACCGAGTGCTAACTCCTTAAAGACATCCAGATATTCAGTTTTATTGCCCACAAACTTAGAAGGCTCAGCTTCCAAGAACATTTTTGCATCTGCAAACTCTATGGTAAACTTTACCCCCTCAGGAGTGAATTCTATTTGATGACTCTTTACATTCACTAATCTTACAGGACCAGATTTGAAAGAGCTATCGCTGAATATCCATCCCCACTGTATCTTCAAAGGCATCTTGAATTGTAGAGAGGGATGGTCTACAATTCCTACAAAGTCAGTTACTATAGTAAACTTACCTTTGTCACCTTTACCTTCAGTATATTTGTAGTTAAAGTTCTCGACTTCCATACCGATGGGCAGACCATTGAATTCATCCATAATAGGAGAACCTGCCCCATCGAATATAGCCAGGTATGGTGTACCATTACCGTTTACGAGAATGGGTTTGCTATCCTCCATAATTAGGAATGATTAACTCCATATCAGCATGAAGGTCTTCAAAAGGATTTAGTATATCATTGGCATCTGCAATGACTCCCCACATCCCAGAATCTCCATAATACTTGAAAGCAATGTTCTGTAGGGTTTCTCCTTCCAGTACCGAATGGATTATATGGTCAGAAGATATGGATGAGATATTTCTTTCCAGGGATATATCTCCATCAGGAAACTTTATTACATAACTGTCCTCATAGGGACTTGTTCCAGGAATAGTTACCATAATAATTTAATTTTGTGTGCCTATTCTCTAGGTATCGGAATTTTCTAGAGAATCTACCTCCCCACCATCTATAATTACTCCAGGAGTATATTGCAACTTACTAGCAGGGATGATTTCCTCCCAGGTTCGGTTGTTCTTAGTTACCCTTTTGAAAGTGAGGGTTTGAGTTGCACAGTTAGGCAATAGCTTAAGATTATAAGGTTGGCTAACCGTATTAGTTATCCTCTGGCCGGTATCTGGGTCATTATCGTACCTCCTCATCATACGAGAAGCATTCTGGAAGTGAGTCAGCTCATAAGGAGCTGCAGCCAGTATGAAGAGGTCATCTTCGAATAACCCCGAATTACCCCACTGGATACGTAATGTAGGAGGTGATGCTGAATACCCATCGGCTCTTTCTCTTTATTTCAAGCGTCCGCTTTTTTT
>ENA-OPKO01000153-OPKO01000153.1-human-gut-metagenome-genome-assembly--contig:-NODE-153-length-18211-cov-2.466623_pt1 | contig 18211 bp, 13 predicted proteins | sample MGYA00241784_ERZ501695 | MGnify/ENA primary metagenome ERZ501695 (study PRJEB25962, sample SAMEA2042201) | human gut metagenome | biome: human gut; feature: human-associated habitat; material: faeces... | reverse complement strand
CGGGTCGTAACTCGGCCACTTTTGATGCAAAAGTGGCCGAGTTTTTATGTCTAAACCAGTGGTTTGTTTATCGGCAACAAGACATCTACACGCAGCTACAGCTGCTGGCAAGCTACAGAACGGCTTTAATTCAGCAATGCAACCCCTTTCATGATGCTGTCGCCGGCATACACTCAGGCTGCATCATTTCAGCAGAGAGCGGCACTTCTTCAGCGACATGATAAACCAGATGCAGGCTACCAGATGCAGCAGTATGGGCATCTCTGCCGGAAGTACCGTGGCAAAAAATGCCATCTGAGCTTCGGTTATGGCCTTTGTCTGGCGCATGTCCAGGTCGCGCTCTATCACGTAAGAATAATATCTGCCAAGAAGACGGAGCGGAGCGTTAAGCATACTGGTTGCCTTTTTTATCATTGAATTAATCTTGCCGCATGCAGTTCCGGCTTGTTCCAGTGTTATCTGCTTTTCCATAATCGTATGTTTTAAGTGTTTTTTGTTTCGTTGTAAATATTGTTTTTTATATATGTGCCACGCTTTGGTGTGGCTTTCCGTGTGCAAAATAAATGCTTGTTTGTGCACAATAAGTTCAAACTCGGGCCGTTATCTGTTAAATAAGCGTAAAATCTGTGCCTAATGAACGGCACATGGCAGTCTGCCAACTGCAAGATGACGGCCGGGCCACATGGCTGCGGAACATGGCTTATAACAATAAACTGAAAATAAATATGCTTAAAAGTTCGCTGAACAAAGGATTGATTGAGGCCGGATGCGACGAGGCCGGGCGCGGATGCCTGGCCGGAAGCGTGTATGCGGCGGCCGTTATTCTGCCCGAAGACTACAGGAACGACGACCTGAACGACTCGAAGCAGCTTACGCCGCACAGGCGCTACGAGCTGCGCAAGATAATAGAGCGCGACGCCGTGGCATGGGCCGTGGGCGTGGTTACACCTGAGGAGATAGACAAGATTAACATACTTAATGCCAGCATCCTGGCCATGCACAGGGCGCTTGACGGACTGAAGGTGCGCCCGGAGGCCATCATCGTAGACGGCAACCGCTTTAAGCCTTACAACTTCATACCCTACACCACGGTGGTAAAGGGCGACGGCAAGTTTATGTCGATAGCGGCGGCAAGCATACTGGCAAAGACTTACCGTGACGACTACATGGACCGTCTGGCAGAGGAATATCCGCAGTATGACTGGATATCAAACAAGGGTTATCCCACGAAGAAGCACCGCCAGGCCATTGCCGAGCACGGCATTACGCCATATCACCGCAAGACGTTCAGGCTGCTTTAGCCAAACGTCTGAATAGACATCAGCGTCTGAAGCGCAGAACAAAGCAGACAAGGGCACAAAATGAAAGCGGCAAAAGCCATTTATGCACGTTCTGACTGCTTATGACGTATGTAAGGGCAAAGACACGCACCAACAGGCAACAACGCTTATGCCGCAAATTATCACGTTAATAAAGAATTTATGCGACACGACAAACTTGAACGCGAACTGTATCTGCTGCAGCTGCTCACCGAAAACCGCACATACACCATTGAGCGGCTGTGCGAGAAGCTCGGCATATCGCGCCGCAACCTGTATTACTATCTTGAGTTTTTCCGCGACAGCGGATTTAAGGTATACAAGCACGGTAACTGCTACAGTATCGACCGCAATTCGCCTTTCTTCAACCGCCTGATAGAACGGATATCCATAACGGAAGAGGAGGCGGTGATGATAAGGCGCCTGCTGGACAAGGCGGGACAGGGCGACGTGCTGGCGGACAACCTCAGGAAGAAGCTTGAGCGCTTCTACGACTTCGACATCATAAACAACGACGAGCTGCGAGAGCAGAAGGTATACAACATCGGCGTATTGTATGATGCCATAAAGCTGCAGCGTCAGGTGGTGATACATGGCTATGCGTCGCCTCACAGCCGCACCACAAAGGACAGGCTCGTTGAGCCGTTCCTGCTGATGAACAACAATAACGAGGTTCGCTGCTATGAGCCGTCGTCGAAGCTTAACAAGACCTTCAAGGTGAGCCGCATGCAGGAGGTGGAGCTGCTCGACACGGAGTGGGCATACAAAGACCGCCATCAGCAGATGTACACCGACGTATTTATGTTCAGCGGTGAAAAGATGATGCCCGTAAGCATGCTGCTGGGCCAGTTGTCTTACAACGTGTTCCGCGAAGAATATCCCGCGGCAGAGGCCAACATGACCACATGCAGCGACGGGCGCCACAGACTCGATCTGCCGGTGTGCAGCTATGCAGGCATAGGACGCTTTGTGCTTGGCCTGTTCGACGACATTGAGGTGCTTGGCGATGAAGGTTTCATATCATACCTGCAGCAAAAAGTGGCAGCCATGGCTTCGTCATACAGCCATAAGGAGCAATAAGCCGGGCTGCATCGATGCGAGTCAATTTACATATAGGCGCCCTGCCCCGTCTGCTGTTTATCACAAACCATTTCTGACAGCGTCTTTAAAATCATAAAGTTTCTTGCATACACCAACTTTCAGTAGCCATACTTCATGACGGATGAAAGCTAAGGGACGACAGAACACATCAGCGTGATGCACATAAGATGAAGTCGGCATATTATGCTTTATCTAGGCTTCATCCTTTCTTTATATTTCCGCTATTATATTCCAAATATTTATTACTCCTATAGCGACAAACAATCACCCTGACAAGCCTTAGGCAGGCATTATTTTCATAAGAAGATCCATACCTCCACCTGCTTTATTGATTATGTTCCAAAGTAAATAATACCTCCACAAATAAGGTAAAGACTTTCGTATCACAAAAAACATCAAACTTGACAAAACAAGCAAATCAGACTTGCCAAGATATCAACACTACCTATTTCATCGCCATGAAATCATAATAAAGAAATATTGACACATACAAAGTGTCTTTATAAGACAATATAAAAAAGCCCTGCCTCGACACATTGGTCAGGCAGGGCCTTTCTTGTTATTTAATGATGTCTGTAGTATTGTCAAGTCTTACAGTGAAGAACTTGACTCACAGCATTCATCACATTATTTCTTGATAGTCAGTCCTCTGTTGCTGAAGAACTTAGAGTCATAGCTTCTGTCAACTTTAGCATTGAGCACTTTCTTAATACCCTTGACAGCCTTATAACTCTTAACACCTTTCTTAGCAGCCGGCATCTTAACCATTGAAGGAGCACCGCTCTGTGACGGAGTGAATGTTTCTGTTGCACCACCCATCCAGCCTTGCTGGCCGTTCATGTTAACATAATACATCATACCGAATGCGAAGATACCTTCCTCAGCATAGAAGCTGAACGGATAGTTAGGATTATCAGCGAACATGTCGTTAGCGTTTACAACAAGCACATTACCGTAACCTGTCTGAGAGTCTACGCCTGTATCGATGACATCGAATGAGATGATACCTCTATCGTCGAGAGTGAATTCAAGGCTACCTTCCTGTGTCAGCCAAGGCTCAAGTTTGTAGTGAGTCTGGTCGTTGCCGTCAACATAGAGAGTTGTTGAATATGTTCCGTCACCGAACGGGTTACCTACCGGCTGACCGCCATCGTCAGTGATGAAGTTAGGATAGTAGTTCTGGTCGTATGTACCAGAAGTTACAGGCTGCCAGTTAGCAGCACCTGAACCGCCACCAGTGCTGAATGTGAATGTAGTAGCAGAGTTGCTTCTCATGTTGCCTTCAGCATCGAATGTAACGATAACCATTGTATACTTACCACCTTCTGCTATCTGGATGCTTACATCACCGCTTTCAGTGATACCTGTTGCCTCGAGAGAACCGTCAGCGATAGCTTCAACAATAGCATTGATATCGTCACCGTCAGCAGCCAATACATATTTTGCGTTAGCTACATCCTCACCAAGAGTGATAGTACCCTCAGCGTAGTTGTTGCCTGCAACGTCAGTGAAGCGGCCTTTGTATGTGAACGAAGAAGAGTAGTCAGTAAATTCGCTGCCCGGCAGAGCAATTGCCCAACCTGTTGTGTCAAGATAGCCAAGCGGAGTGAATGAATCGTCGAAGTTTACATAGATGCACACTTGAGGCAGAGTGATCATACCGTCTTTCAGAGTTCCGAAGAGATCCGGTTTAGCTGCTTTGATATCCTCAAGGCTGTTACCCTCCTTAATATACTCGTCAACGATGCTGAACAAGTGCATTACACCATATCCCTGAGAAGCCATACCGTCGTCTGTGCCAGGATAGAAGTCACCTGTTACATAAACGAAGTTAGGATCTGTTGCGTTGATAACCAGGCTTGTGTTATCCTTGTTAGCCCATGCCATCATACCTGTAGCAACATAAGTGTTATAGAATGTTGTGCCAGGTCCATAAGGAGTTACGATACGGTAGTAACCCGGTTTCAGGATGTTCTCCTGAATCTCTACGTTGTAAGTCAGCTGATCTGCGCCATAGAAGCCCGGATAGATTGCATCGCGATAAAGTCCTGTACCGATTGAGTTCCACTCAGACAGTCCGATAGTGAATGTATAAGATGAACTTCCGTAAGGAGTTGTATAGTTAGCATCTGCAATAGCTACAGTAACATCATCAAAGTGACCCATCTGTATTGTCTGAGGATCGTAAGTAACAGTCAGATATGCTACAGAGTCGCCGTCAGCAAATGTTACAGAAGAAGGAACACTAACTGCACAGTTTTCAGATGTAGTTACATTGAAGTTTACAGTGAGCTCACCGGTACGTTGGATGCGGTTTACCGGTATTTTCACCTCACTGGCATTAGGATCAAGGTTCACTGTTGAAGAAAGCGCATTGCTGAAATACACCTGCTCTCCTTCAATCGTTGCTCCTATGTACTCAAACTCTTCGGTACATGAGCCCAGCACGAGTGCCAGTGCCGAAAAGAGGAGCATCATGGAATGTTTGAATATCTTGTTCATGATATTTTCTGTTTTATTATTACTTATTTATTAATTTATTTAGCATAAGGCTGATCTGCGAGTGTCGGGTTGTTGTATCCCGTTACTCCGCTGTTGTTCATCTCTTCCAGACGGCTCAGCTGCCAGTTCATCCATGAAGGACGAGTTGTTGTGTTATACAGATAAGGTGCTGTATGGTTGGTTCCGTTGTAGTCCTTTGTAACAGTCTTGTTCAGACGCTTAACATCAAAGAAGTACTGACCTTCACCCCAAAGTTCAACAGCCTTCTGGAATACGATTTCGTCGATAACATCAGCAGCGCGGCATGTGTAGTTCGGGTTACGGTGACGCTTCATGAATGACTCAAGAAGTTCCTTACCTCTAGCCTGGTCGCTGTGTGCAGCAGCTTCAGCCTCGATGAAGTACATTTCCTCAATACGCATGAACGGAACACCTACAACGTTACCTACAGTGTAGTCATTGATGCTACCACCGCCCGGACGGAACTTCAAAGAAGCATATCCAGGAAGCTGTTCTCCAACTTCAGCGCTGATAAACTGGTTCTTGCCTTCGAGAGATGTTCCTTCAGGAGCTTTCCACAGGAGTTTACGCCAGTCGCCGTCGCTGATACGGTTATACATGTTAGCGTCAATCTGAACATAAGTTCCGAGCTGAGTACCTGTATATCCGTAGCTGATTTCGTTACACATGTTTGCTGTCCAGCAGTAAAGGTTGTTAACGTAACCTGTGTAGTACTGTGTACCCCACATCCACTGGCTCAGGTCGTTGAAACCAGATGTTGTGTTAAGAGCCTGTGCCTGTGTTACAGGTGCAGATGTTGAGTTGTCGATAGCCAGACGTGCATACTTCTCAGCGTTAGGATAATCCTCAAGCCACATATAGCAACGTGCCATCAAACCATAGATACAGTCGAGATGAGGCATTGTCTTGCTTGCGTCGTCAAGATAGCCTATCATGCTTGCAGCCTTCTGAAGGTCGCCAAGGATGAAGGCAGCCATATCTGCTTTATTTGCACGAGGATTGTTCTGCCACTGCTCCTCGGTCATGCCTTCCTTAACGATAGGCACTGTAAGACCCGTGATGTCTTTTCCTTCGGGGCTGACACCCTGAGTGATGTCGTTGGGCAGCCACTCATACTCGCGTGCCATATCGATATAAAGCATTGCGCGATAAGCCAGAGCTGCAGCATAGTAGCCCTTGTTGGCATCGCTGGCAAGAGTATCAATCTTTGCAATAGCGTTAGTAGCAGCGCCTGCATACAGTGTCTGATAATACCACAAGAACTGGTTTACCATATACTCACGTGACAGATAAACATCTGCAAGCCAGTTAAGGAACAGACATCCGTTAGCTTTCTCACCATAAGCAAGCTCACCAGACTGAATGTCACGGATTATCATAATTGCAGGATAACCGAAACTTGCGGGGAAGCTTGATGAGTTCCAAATATTTGTAGCGTATGAGTTAAGACCGCTAACCAATGACGCCACCGCTGATTCTGAACCCGAAACCTGGCCGTCTGACGCTCCGTCTGTGGGCTCAACCTCGTCGATACAGCTTGTGAATGACATTGAAGTCATCAGAGTTAAAGCTGCACCAAGGCATATTGTCATGAATCTTTTCATAATGTTCAATTTGTTTTTTAAATGTTTTTAGAATGTTACAGAAATACCACCTGAAATAGTGCGCATTGCAGAGTAATATGCAGAAGAAGCACCACCAGTAATGCTCTGGCGTGGGTCAAGTCCCTGACGCTTAGACCACAACCACAAGTTTGTAGCTGTAAGGTAAACACGAAGCTTGCCGATACCTACCTTGCTTGTCATCTTTGTCGGGAATGTGTAACCAAAGTTGAGGTTCTGCAGACTCAAGTAAGAAGCACCGATCAGGAAGCGATCTGAAGTGGTTGTTGTACTTGTATCGTCGATAATCAGCTTAGGTATGTTTGTATTAGGATTCTCTTCTGTCCAAGAGTTCAGCAAGTCAGCGTGGATAGCGCTACCTCTACCGCTGCTGGTGATACCCATCATGCCGGCATAGTCTGAATCGTAGATCTGACCGCCAAGCTGATAGTTGAAGTCAACAGCGAGGTCGAAGCCTTTGTAAGAGAAGCGTGTTCCGAAACCTCCGTATGCCCATGGAAGAGCTGTACCACAGAGATAGTATGTAGCTTCACCCGGAGTTGTTGTTGTCTCACGGCCAATTATGTTTCCGTTTTCATCCAGCTTGTCTTTATAGAACATAGACTTACCGTTCTCGTCAACACCTGCATATTTAGGCATGTAGAATGTATAGAGTGACTCGCCTTCACCATAGAAGTAGCTACCGCTTGCATAACCTTCAGAACCCTCAACAGTCTGAGTCTTGTTCTTATCAGCGATAGATGTGATTTCGTTCTTATAAGCAGTGAAGTTAAGGTTGAGTCCCCACTCGAAGTCCTTTGTACGGATCAGTGTTCCGTCGAGTTCAACTTCAGCACCCATGTTCTGCATGTTACCTACGTTGTCATAGTATCCGCTCCAGCCTGAAGAAGCAGGAAGTGCGAAGAATGCCAACATATCGCTTGTACGACGATAGAAGTACTCGATGCTACCGGCAAGACGTCCGCGGAAGAATGAGAATTCGAAACCTGTATTGAAGTTACCGTTCTTTTCCCAAGTAATAGTTTCGTTACCCTTAGTTGAAGAAGGTTTCACGCCAGCGCCATCGCCAGAAGGAACAATGCGGTATGTATCTGTGTAGAGGTAGCTGCCGATGTTGTCGTTACCCTGCTCACCATAAGAAGCCTTGAACTTCAACTCGTCAACCCAAGGAGCGTTGAACCATTTTTCCTTGCTGATGATCCATGCACCACCTAATGACCAGAAGTTACCCCAGCGGTGATCCGGGTGGAAGCGTGAAGAGGCATCACGACGATAAGAAAGTGATCCGAAGTACTTGTTATCATAGTTGTACTGAACGCGTCCGAACCAACCCTCAACGTTGTAGTCAGTTGTGTAAGAGTTCATAGAACCTGTGTTAACAGCACCAGCCAACTCATCGTTGAATACAGAGAACACATTGTTCTTAGATGCTGTCAGATAATAATAACGTGTACGATAGTACTCATGACCGAGCATAACCTCTACGTCGTGCTTGTCGAACAGGTGATGCCAGTTCAAGAGTTGCTGGTAGTTGTAAGCCCATGTACGTACGTGTGTTTTCTGTATAGAACCGTTGTTGGCAGCAAACTGACCATAGAACGGGTTCATAGTACTTGTAAATCTTGTTTCATCGAGCATCACAGTGTTAGCTGATGTGAACTTGAAGTCCTCGAGGAAACGGATTTCAGCTGTACCTGTAGCGTCGAGGCTGTTACCCTCGTTCTGGTTCTTGTCAAAATTATTAGCGAAGATAGGGTTAGAACCTATCATTGTAGGACGTGTAAGACCTGTTACAGTACCATCACCCCAGTCGTACATAGCGAGACCTGTCTTAGAATCCTGCAGAATGTTGCCTGCTGCGTCGCGGATGTACAGAGGATAGATAGGAGCCATGTTCTTGACAACGAAGATGTTTCCTACAGTGCTCGCACCGTCGTCAGCCAAAGAGTTAGCCTTATAGTGAGCATAGTTGAAGTTACCAGAGAGTTTCAACCAAGATCTGAGCTGGTAGTCAGCCTTCAGACGGCCTGTGAAACGTTCATAGTCAGAACCGATACTGATACCTTCGTTCTTCAGATAACCTGCAGAACCATAGAAAGAACCTTTGTCGTTGCTTCCTGTAGCAGTAACGTTATACTCCTGACGTACACCAGTCTGATAAGCAGCGTCGCGCCATGAATCAGGATAGAGCAGGTATTCTGTGCCATTAACGTTAATAACGCGGCCGAGTGTTGCGTTAGGATTCAGTTTTCCATTCGGGCCGATGAAGTCCTGTCCTTCAGGAACAGTATAAACGTTATAGCCAAGGTCGTAACCGCCAGAGAACATATTGTTCAGAGCCCATCTGTGAGCTGTTGCAGCGTCGTCGCCGAGACTTGTACGATAGTTCTTCAATGACTGATAGTATGCCTCATAATATCCGGCAGGACTTTCTACTGTATTGTAGAACTCTACGCCACGTGTGTTAGCACCCCACTTAGCGTCAACAGTGATTGAAGAAGTACCCTCGCGGCCGTTCTTTGTTGTGATGATGACAACACCGTTGGCACCACGCGCACCGTAAAGAGCTGCAGAGGCAGCATCCTTCAGGACGGTCATTGAAGCGATATCGTTCTGGTTAAGGTTGTTGATGTCTCCGTTGTAAGGAGCACCGTCTACTATGATCAGCGGGTCGTTACCGGCGTTGATAGAGCTGATACCGCGGATGCGGATGCTGAAGCTCTCCTGACCAGGAGCACCTGTAGCAGAGTTGATCTGCACACCAGATACTTTACCGCTAAGTGCAGACATTGCGTTAGAGCTTGAAATCTTCGCGATGTCATCCGACTTTACAACCGCTGCAGAACCGGTGAAGGCTGATTTCTTAGCCGTACCGTAAGCAACGACCATCACTTCGTCAAGGTTGGTCTGATCCGGAACGAGCACCACGCGTACGCTGTTGCCCTTTACCGTTACGTCTTGATCAACCATGCCGACATAGGTTACTTTCAGCTTGTTGTGCCCTGCGGGCATGCTGATAGAGAACTTACCGTCAGCGTCTGTCACGGCACCGGCGCTGGCGCCCACAACGCGGACAGCAGCACCGATAATCGGCTGACCGTCCTCCTGAGACACCACGGTTCCCGTAACTGCTGTTTGTGCCAGTGCCATTCCCAGTGACAGGAACAGGCAGGCCAAAATCATAGTTAGTCTTTTTTCCATAAATACTCTCTCTAATTAAATAAATAAATTATACTTTTGTTACAATATGCAAAAATAAAGATTATTTCATAAAGTCCAAAAAAAAAAGAAAAAAAAGTGGGTTTAAGCCGGGTTTTTAACATAAATCTGACAGAATCACATAAAAATTCATGTAAAATGAAACTTTGAGTGTTATTTTACTTTCATTTTGATTTGTATATAAAGTGTATATACACCACTTCTTGACTTTTAGAATGCATCAAAATAAAGGCAATTTACACCTGAACATTCATATAAATAAATTTAAATCTATATGCATAAATAATTAATTATATGCTTGCATTATGTTTATTCGCACATTTTTTGAGTTGAAATTTTACACTTTAAATAATGCTTAATATCTGTTTCGTCTATGTTGACATGCAAATATTTAAGATATTATGCACAAAATGCATGTAAATTGCTTATTTACTGATATTTAATATCGCCCGGCAGACATTATGACACAAAACTATTTCAATACATCAAATAATGCAGGCAGTAATTATGGTTCATTGTATATATAATAAGGTGTAATTAACTTAATTATAACAATATTGGATAAATATGCAATATTTTCTGCATAAATATAAATAAAGCACTGACAAAATGTAAGCAAAAACGATTCAATATGGCATAATGTAAACGCAAACACAGAGCAGAATGTCAACAAAAAGTATTATATAAAGTTTAAAATTATAGTATTTTAGCACTGCCTCAAACACTCGGCAGCCACATTTCATGCCACATTCCTATACAGAAATTTTAGTTTCATAGCACATAAAAACAGCAAAGACAGATTACATTATCAATAACTTTTTGACGCAATGAAATATGGATTTATTTCAATATGCAACTCCGGACAAGCAAAATCATGACTTATAATCATAAAGTTTTCTGCTATAAATTATGCAAAACTGATTTGACATTACTTACCACAAAACCGCGACCACCGATAAAATAACGCTGAACAAGACTTTGCAACGCCACTTGACACAACGTTTCCAAAAGACTTTTATATAGGCGCAAAATGCAAGACGACATAATATCCTGACCGTTTAAAATCAATATGCTTATTTAAACAGCAGGCAAGCTCCATACAGACAGAAGCCTCTGTTAGATACAAAAAGCCATGTTTCATCGTGCAAAAGCATACATATTGCACGCCAAAAGCCCACGTTTCGCAAAGCCATAAGCAAGCTTTTACGTAATCGGGATCTTACTTATAATAAATTTTCGCAGAAACTCGTCACTCGTCACAATCGGCCATAATTCATTGACAAACAAGCCGTTACGATGTGACGAGTTAAAACCTCAACTCGTCACGGCACAGTTAATCAACGCAAGTGTGACGAGTCAAGGGACGCAACTCGTCACACCATATTTAACTGACAGTCAGCATTTTACCCGTCGATGTGACGAGTGACGAGTTTCTATCGAAAACTTTTTTATCCTGTAGCTATATGTCCTTTCCTAATTTAGGTTGACCTCAAAGAGCCTTTTCACTGATTAAAGCTGACTTCTGTTAAACCCACGACTGCCTTTGGCTGACAATTATAAGCGCAGACCGCTGATTTTAGTTGCCTAAATGCACAACATCTACAGAAAAAAGTTGACGGTATTTTTTGAACGAGCCTGCCATCTGTCGACCTGCACGACGTCCTTCACAACAGGTTAAAAGGCGACAAAGATTAAAGGCCATATCAATATATTAAACCCATATCGGCCATTAGAACGTACATATCTTTATCTAATAACAACCGATTGGGGGGAAGAGGAGATAGCCCTTGAAGCATGAAACAAACAAAAATCCTGGAAGAATAAAACTCTACACTTCCAGGATTTTTCTATTATATAAAAAGTAAATACTAAAGTCAAAACATCTTGCTTACGCGCTTTATGCCTTCAACAAGAACGTCTATCTCCTCCTTTGTGTTATACATGGCAAACGAGGCTCTCACCGTGCCCTGTATGCCGAGACGTATCATGAGGGGCTGGGCACAGTGGTGACCGGTGCGAACGGCTATGCCGAGACGGTCGAGCAGCGTGCCCATGTCGAGATGGTGGATGTCGCCTACGAGGAACGAAACCACGGCGTCTTTATCATTGGCCGTGCCGAAGAGTCTGATGCCGTCTATCTCCTGCATCCGCTCCATGCAATATCTTGTGAGTTCCTGCTCATGACGCGAGATGTTGTCGATGCCTATCGAACTGATATAGTCGATGGCGGTGGCAAGGCCGTGAGTGGCAACATAGTCGGGCGTGCCTGCCTCAAACTTAAACGGGAGATGCTCAAACACGGTCTTCTCAAAGCTTACGCTCTCTATCATCTCGCCTCCGCCCTGATACGGCGGCATGCGGTCGAGCCAGTCTTCCTTTCCGTATAGCACGCCTACGCCTGTAGGACCATACATCTTATGTCCGCTGAAGGCAAAGAAGTCGCAGTCTATGTCCTGCACGTCAACGGCAAAGTGAGGAGTGCTCTGTGCACCGTCGACCATGACGGGAACGCCGTGTTCGTGGGCTATGCGCACAATCTCCTTAACAGGGTTTACCGTTCCTAGGACATTGCTTACATGCGTAACGCTGACTATCTTAGTGCGCTCGGTGAACAGCTTTTCGTATTCGTCGAGCAGCAGTTCGCCTTTGTCGTTCATCGGTATCACGCGCAGCGATATGCCTTTGCGCGCTGCCTGAAGCTGCCACGGCACGATGTTGGAATGATGCTCCATGACGGACACGATAACCTCGTCGCCCTCGCTCATAAACCCGTCGCAGAACGACGAAACCACAAGGTTAAGGCTCTCGGTGGTTCCGCGCGTGAAGATTATTTCGTTAACCGAACCTGCATTGATAAACTTGCGCACCTTCTCGCGTGCCTGTTCGTGCAGGTCGGTTGCCTGCTGCGAAAGATAATGCACGCCGCGGTGTACGTTTGCATTGACATTGAGATACTCTTCGCGCATGGCATCGAGCACGCACAGCGGCTTCTGCGTTGTTGCACCGTTGTCGAGATATACCAGCGGACGGTCGTAAACCTTACGGCTGAGTATCGGGAAGTCTTCTCTTATTTTGGTTACGTCGAACATACTTTTTAGGAGTTAAAGTAGTTAAAGGAGTTAGAGTAGTTAAAGTCAATAGCCTAAATAATTTTATACAAAGTAACGTGGCCAAAGACTAACGAGAATATTCAGTAAATTACAGAAATCAGAGCAGTTGAAGTATACAAGCCTTAATTTTTTTATTGCAAGCATTGAAAATATGCAAGTATCCGAGCTTATTTTCAGAATTAGAGCAGCCAAAGCCAAATTCCAGTCAACATTGTTACATAAAGAATGACGACATCAACAAAGGTAATGACTTTAACTACTCTAACTCCTTTAACTACTTCTAACTACCGAATTTTATCTGCACAGCTTGCATCCCTCGCACTTGTTGAGTTCGCCGCGGAAGCGTTTCTCTACGAGATAATGCAGACGGTCGCGGAGCGGCTCGAGCTTTATGCCGTCTACGACCTCGTTGACGAAGGCAAACTCAAGCAGGAGCTTGGCCTCCTTAAGGCTGATGCCGCGCTGGCGCATGTAGAACAGGGCCGCATCGTTGAGCTGACCCACGGTGCTGCCGTGGGCACACTTAACGTCGTCGGCATATATCTCCAGCATCGGCTGCGTGTACATACGCGCCTCCTTGGTTGAGCAGAGGTTCTGGTTACGCATCACCGAGTCGGTCTTCTGTGCGCCATGACGCACCAGCACTCGGCCTGCAAAGGCTCCCGTGGCGCTCTCGTCGAGAACGTATTTATACAGTTCGTTGCTCGTACAGTGAGCCACGCGATGATCTATCAGCGTATTGTTGTCAACATGCTGTTTCTTGTCGGCTATAACACATCCGCTGAGGTTACACTCGGCACCCTCACCTGCAAACACAAGGTCGGTGCGGTTGCGTGTTATGCCGTTGTGCAGCGTTATTATGTTATGGTTAACTCTGCTGCTGCGCTGCTGCTCAATGAACAGATTGCTCACGCGAACGTTCTTTGCGTGAGTTTCCTCAAGGCAGTAGAGGTCAAGTCCGGCATTGTCGCCGACATAAGCCTCGATAACCTGCGTGGTGAGGAAACGGCGGTCGTCGGCGGCATGGTCGCAGAAGAGCAGCTTGATTTCAGCCCCCTCCTCCACTATTATCAGCACACGGCGATTAACCATCAGGTCGACGTCAGAGCGCAGGATGTTGATCACCTGCACGGCCTTGCTTACCACAACGCCCTTGGGCACATAAACCAGCAGTCCGTCCTGTGCCAGCATTGTGTTGAGAGCCGTTATGCCGTCTTCAGAAGTCTTTGCCAGCTTGGCATAATATTTCTCTATCAGTTCTGGCCTTTCGGCAGCCACCTTGCCCAGCGAGTCGACAATCACTCCTTCGGGAAGCGGCTGGCCCTTAGGCGTAGACTTGCCATAGAAGCCGTCGTTCACTATGAAATAGAGCGATGTACTGAGATTAGGCACGTCGCATCTGAAAGCCTCATACGGGTCAACCGGAATGTTAAGGCGGTTGAGGTTAAGGCCGTAGTCGGGCTCAAATAGCGACGGAATGTCGGTGTATTTATATCTCTCGACCTTCTTTGTCGGGAATCCCATCCGCTTGAAGTCGTCGAACGCAGCATCGCGCACGGCGTTGAGCGGCGCTGAGCTGTGCGCGCATATCATATCGCGGCACTGGTTGTAAAGGTCTATATATTGTTTTTCGCTATCCATCCGTATATTAATTATGAAACGAAGTTCGGCGTTAGCCAATTACGAATTAAGAATTGTGAATTATGAAACGAAGTTCAGCGCAATCCAATTGTGAATTATAAATTGTGAATTGTGAATTATAAATTAAATTCAGTCCACCTCTTCTTTAATCCAGTCGTATCCGCGTGCCTCGATTTCCTTCGACAGTTCCGGACCGGCGGTCTTTACGATGCGTCCCTTGTAGAGCACGTGAACGATGTCGGGCTTGATGATGTCGAGCAGGCGCTCATAGTGAGTGATTACGATGCAGCTCGACTCCGGTGTGCGCAACTTGTTGACGCCTTCGGCAACAATGCGCAGCGCGTCAACGTCGAGGCCTGAGTCTGTCTCGTCCAGGATACTGAGCTTCGGCTCGAGCATTGCCATCTGGAAAATCTCGTTACGCTTCTTCTCACCACCGCTGAAACCTTCGTTCACAGAGCGGTTAGACAGCTTGCTGTCAAGCTCAACAATCTTTCTCTTCTCACGCATCAGCTTCAGGAAGTCGGCTGCGTTGAGCGGCTCCTTGCCCTCATACTTGCGCTTCTCGTTTATGGCGGCACGCATGAAGTTGGTCATCGACACGCCCGGAATCTCCACGGGATACTGGAACGAAAGGAAGAGTCCTTCGTGTGCCCTGTCCTCAGGCTTCATCTCGAGCAGGTCCTTGCCGTTGAAGGTTATCGAGCCTGACGTAACCTCATAAAGAGGATTACCGACCAGCACGGCGCTCAATGTACTCTTGCCCGAACCGTTAGGTCCCATTATGGCATGTGTCTCACCGTCCTTTATGGTGAGGTTGATGCCCTTCAATATTTCCTTGTCGCCAATCTTGGCGTGTAAGTCTTTTATTTCTAACATAATTCTTGCTTATAATTTATTCCGGCCTTACGGCTTGCGCCTGCCGTGATTGTTTATTTCAGATATAGATATGTCAGCAGAGAGTCCAGCAGTCCGGTGACATCACTGTTTGTAAACTTGAACGGGAACGTAACTTTCAGTCCCACTGACAGCGCGTGGCGGTGCATCGGCGAGCGCATTGCATAGGGTGTTGTGTCCTTTCCGAATGTCGTCTGCGACGATGTGTGTCCGTCGACAGCCATGCGGAAGCCGTAGTCAACTTCAAGAGCCACACACGAAAACAGATATATGTCGAGACCCACCACCGGCGCCACACTGAGCACGGGGCTGCTCACGCTGTACTTGCGCTCATAACTGCCATACATTCCCGACATGCTTATCGTACCTGCATCCTTGCGCCCGGCAACGTTCCAGAAGGTGCTTACGCCGAGATAAGGCTGCAGCGGGCATGACTTTGACAGGAAATACCAGCGGCCGCCAAGCATAATCTGCGACAGATCGGCCGACACGTCGCCTGAGTAGAAATCCATCACTTCGTGGTCATAGCCGCCGACAACAGAGAAGCCTGTCTGCGGAATGAAATACTCTATGTGAGCAGAGAAGTTAGGACCGCCGCCTGCCTTCAAAGGGTCGTAATACTTGTCAGGAGTTTCGTTGAGCGTTACAACCGGTTTTACAGGACTTAGCCTGAAGTCTATTGCCCATCGCCGCGAGTCATCGTCCTGAGCGTTTGCCACAAGTCTTGACAGACAAAGCAGCAAGACTAAAACAATCAAAGGTCTTGTATTCATCATAACAACATTTTTTATATATATCGTTAATGAACCGATAAACCCCTACGGCACTACCCGTCAATTTTTAATTTGAAGAACTATCCCACAGTGCCTTCCAACGACACGCTGAGCAGCTTCTGAGCCTCAACGGCAAACTCCATAGGCAGCTTGTTCAAAACCTCCTTGGCATATCCGTTGACGATAAGGCCGACGGCCTGCTCCGTGGGTATGCCTCTCTGATTGCAGTAGAACAGCTGGTCTTCGCTTATCTTGCTCGTCGTTGCCTCGTGCTCCACTATCGCCGAATCGTTGTGTATGTCCATATACGGGAACGTGTGGGCACCGCAGTCGCTGCCCAACAGCAGCGAGTCGCACGACGAATAGTTGCGGGCATTGTCGGCATTAGGCGACACGCGCACCAGTCCGCGGTAAGAGTTCTGGCTGTGTCCGGCGCTGATGCCCTTGCTTATTATAGTGCTCTTGGTGTTCTTTCCCAAGTGAATCATCTTCGTACCCGTGTCGGCCTCCTGATAATTGTTGGTAACGGCTACGCTGTAGAACTCAGCCACAGAGTTGTCACCGCGCAGGATGCACGACGGATATTTCCACGTGATGGCCGAACCCGTCTCAACCTGTGTCCACGACAGCTTTGAGTTAACTCCACGCAGATCGCCACGCTTTGTAACAAGGTTGAACACTCCGCCTTTGCCGTTCTCGTCGCCCGGATACCAGTTCTGCACCGTAGAATATTTCACCTCGGCGTTGTCCTTTACGATAATCTCGACGATTGCGGCATGAAGCTGGTTTTCGTCGCGCATAGGGGCCGTACAGCCTTCGAGATAAGACACATAGCTGTCGTCCTCGGCAATGATCAGCGTGCGCTCAAACTGGCCCGTGTTTCTTGCATTGATGCGGAAATAAGAGCTAAGCTCCATCGGGCTGCGCACGCCCTTGGGTATGTAGACGAACGAGCCGTCGCTGAACACGGCGCTGTTCAAGGCAGCGAAGAAGTTGTCGCGGTAAGGCACAACCGTGCCGAGATACTCCCTTACCAAGTCAGGATGTTCCTTTATGGCCTCGCCGATAGAGCAGAATATGATGCCCTTCTCTGCCAGCTTCTCCTTATAAGTAGTCTTCACCGACACCGAGTCCATAATGGCGTCTACGGCCGTCTGGCCGCTAAGGATAAGGCGCTCTTCGAGCGGAATGCCCAGCTTGTCGAAAGTCTTCATCAGCTCGGGGTCAATCTCTTTCTTGCCCTCGTCCTTCTTCTTTGCCAGCGGGTCGGCATAATATGATATAGCCTGATAGTCTATCTCGGGCACGTTCACGTGTCCCCAGGTAGGCTGCTCCAGCGTCTTCCAGTAGTTGTAGGCCTTCAGGCGGAAGTCGAGCATCCAGTCGGGCTCGCCCTTCTTCTGCGAAATCAGGCGCACCACGTCCTCGTTAAGACCCACGTCGATTATGTCCGTATGCACGTCGGTGGTGAAGCCGAACTCATATTTCTGCTCAGCAACCTGTCTTACGAACTCGTTGTTTTTATTTATTTCTTTATTATCCATCTCTATTTGTCGTAATTTTGCAGAAAAATAAAAATCTGCTGTGGTCTGCAAAGTTACGAAAAAATATAATACGGCAAGCACATTATTAATGGAGAATTGAGAATTAAGAACGGAAAAACAAAGTTCGGCGCAAGCCAATTATGATTTGTGAAATTAAGTTTAGCGCAGGCCAATTATGAAACGCTGTTCAGCGCTTAGCTAATTAAGGATTGTGAATCGTGAAATATGCAGTAAAAAGTCATGACAAAATATTTTTTCAATCCAGGAAAACAATATATAACGGATGTTAATTTAATGGTATCAACAGCGCAAGTTTATTAACACGTGTTCACATCTAAGACATTTAAAAAGCCAGAATTGGCTGATTTTTATATCCAAAAGCAGCAATTTCAGGCAGCAAAAGCATAAGTATGATATCGTAAACGGGCCACTTTTGATGCAAAAGTGGCCCGGTAATTCAGA
>ENA-OPKO01000143-OPKO01000143.1-human-gut-metagenome-genome-assembly--contig:-NODE-143-length-19433-cov-3.071421_pt1 | contig 19433 bp, 18 predicted proteins | sample MGYA00241784_ERZ501695 | MGnify/ENA primary metagenome ERZ501695 (study PRJEB25962, sample SAMEA2042201) | human gut metagenome | biome: human gut; feature: human-associated habitat; material: faeces... | reverse complement strand
CCTAAGATTTCAAATTGCTCCGGACAATACTTAATCAAAAAGGATATAGGAACTCCCATCACTCCATCATAATCTGAAGGAATGGCATCCGTAAAAGGTACTTCAATGGCATCATAATTATCGTAGCGGTCATAGGCAGCTTTGCCTTTCAGTTCCTTATGTTTGGAAAAGCGGAGGTTGTCTGCCATGCTCATCAGTGGCAATGGTTCATGACGACGGCCATGCTCTATGCTGGTAAACCAACATGAATTACCTAATCGGGTATAATTACCGACATATCCCAATCTTGCAGCTTTAGCCTTGTCTTTCTCATCTACTTTAGCTCCGTCAGGAACGCCAAAAACCATATCATTTCCATTTCCTGTAGCACCTAACCAAACTTTGTTATCTTTTATCAAGGGAAAGACCTCTTTATAAGTGATTGCGTTCATGTTACCTATTACAGCAAACTTCTTCCCAGCTTCCACAATCCAAGCCAAGAACTCACGAAAGAGGGAGAACGGCGGATTGGTGATAATAAAATCCGCTTCATTACGAAGTTCGGTAACTTCTTTGCTTCGGAAATCCCCGTCACCATCCATATACTTCCATTCGAGGTCATCAATATTGATACGCCCGTCCCCGCTTTTGTCTCGTTCCAAGATGAATATCTTACCTTTTACCTGTGCCTTGGACGGGTCGAATTGAGGCGCTTCTTGCTCAAACAAAGAGGGCTGATAAGGTGTTTTGTATTTTTTGCTATCCGGAGCATAACTCGTAGAAATCAGTTTTTTCAAGCCTAACTCATCGAACTTGGCAGCAAAGTATCGGGTAAAGTTACTCCATTCGGGGTCATCACAAGGAAGCAATACAGTCTTTCCCCTAAACACGTCCGGGTCATATTCAAGATAGGCATTCATTTCAATCTCTATGTCATGAAATTGCGTATAGAACTCATCATTCTTAGCCGCCTTAGCTTCTTTTAGATTAGTATTTGCCATATGTCTATTTTTTTATTTCGTTAGGTACAAGAAGTGTACGCACATCCACATTCAGTATTTCCGCTATCCTGTATAGTACGGGTATAGGAGGTTGCACTTTGTTCGTGGCGTATAGATTGACCATATTAAAACCTTTGCCAAGTCGTTTAGCCAATTCAGTTTGACTAATCCCCGCCTCAATCAATGCTTCTTTTATCCGATTCATTGCGACATCTTCTTTAACTTGTTACAAAGGTATATAATTTTATTGGGTAAACCACTGTGCTCTTAAAAGAAAGTATTTCGTTAATGGCTTATCCCAAGCTATTTTGGAAAATTCTATTTGTTTTTTCGCCAGTCGATTTTATAAAACTGCCGCCGATAGTTCGTACTTTCGAAAAAAGATGCTATATTTGCAAATGAAAGAGTTATTTGACAGCATAGCAACGCAAAACGCTGAAATTCGCACGGTTGCTAACTCGTTACCGCCACTTTTCAAATAATTCGCTAAAAGTTTATTCCTCAATCGGTTAAGTCTAACCGATGAAAATCTAAAATAAATTGTGATATGTTGTCGTCATGCCTTGCGGCATGCGTCCGGGTACACGCTTTTAAATGGCATCGGCAGACTTAGAAGTTTACGCCGAAGTTGAGCGACAGGCATCCGTTGTGCGATGTGTCGAACGTGTCGTGACAGATGTTAGACAGACCGATGTCGTATGTTATGTCGAAGTAGAACAGGTCGTAAGCCACGCCGCATCCTACGCGCAGACCTCCGTCAAAGCGCTGGAAGGCATCGTCGGAGAACGAGCTGAAAGCCTTGCGCTCGTCATAGTTCTTCATCTTGCCGCCAACGCCGCATGCCAGATATCCGCCGAACTGCGGCTGCACGGAGAAGTGGTCGGTGATGCTGTAGATGTATTTCAGCACGATGGGCATCTCTATGTAGTTGAGGTCGTAGGTCATTTTCTTCTTCTCGCCCATATCGTTTATTATGTCCTTCTTTCCGCCTTTCTCGGTGTAGAAGAGTCCCGGCTCAAGGTAGAGCGGAATGTCGGCCGACAGCGGAATGCCCACCACTGCTCCTACGGTCAGTCCTGTCTGCGAGTCGCTGCCGTCGAGCGTTGGGTCGTCAGAGTTGACCGTTGAGAACGCCGGACCTATGCGGAAACCGTAATACATGTTGCCCGTGCCCAGTCCGCTGTCGTGGCGTCCGTAAGAATATTCCAGTCTTCCGGTGCTCTCGTTGTAGTAGCGGCTGTGGCTGTAGTGCTGTGCCGATGCCGGCAGTGAGAGTCCTACTGCTGCCAGTGCGGCTATGGCAAATCTCTTAATTGTTTTCGTGCTCATAAGTTTCTGAATATTGTTTACTTGGTGCAAAGAAACTAAAAAATGGCGAAATGTCAAAAGGAAAAGGCCTAAATTGCATAGGGAAACCCCTAATATGCGCCCTTGCGGCGCTGTCTTGTGTGCTTTTGGGGCGGCTGTATTTGCCGGTACGCGCAGCCGAAATAACCATTGGGCGGTTATTATTTTTATTTTTCATGACATTTATGGCTTTATTATTAATTTATTTATAAATTTGCAGAAAAATTTAAAAAACCATGGAAACATTACTTCCTTACGCACTGTTGTGCCTCACATCAATCTTCACGCTTGCCAATCCTCTCGGCACGATGCCCGTGTTTCTTACCATGACCCAGGGCATGAGCGAGGAGCAGCGCCAGTCTATCGTAAAGCGCGCCACCATCACGGCGCTGATCATCCTCATCGTGTTCACCTTTGCCGGCCAGTTTATCTTCATGTTCTTCGGCATATCCACCAACGGCTTCCGCATAGCCGGCGGCGTGATAATCTTCAAGATAGGCTACGACATGCTGCAGGCACGCTACACACACGTGAAACTCAACTCTGACGAGATAAAGACCTATGCCAACGACATATCGATAACGCCGCTGGGCATACCTATGCTCTGCGGTCCGGGCGCCATAGCCAACACCATCGTGCTGATGAGCGACGCCCATACAATAACGATGAAGAGCATACTGATAGGCTCGATAGTGTTTATCTACGTGCTTACATACTTCATCCTGCGCGCCTCCACGCGCCTTGTGAGCGTGCTCGGCGAGACGGGCAACAACGTCATGATGCGCCTTATGGGCCTTCTGCTTATGGTCATCGCCGTTGAATGTTTCGTCGGCGGAATGAAGCCTATACTTATAGACATAATAAGTCAGGGCACGGCAGGTGCCTGACGTGATATCATATAATGCGGTATGACGCGTTGAATGCGGCAGTCGGGACAAGTGTCCGGGCTGCCGCATTTATTGTCTCAAAACGCTTCTTAGGCAGCATATAGCTCAGCCTGTTTGGCTTATTCCAGCCTTCGTCGTCCGTCTTTTGGCGGCTTCTTCTTGGCATATCAGCCACGCCTGCGGAACGTAAAATGAAAATTCCGCTCAGTATTAAAGCAAGAATACCGGCCGATTATAATAACAGATAGGGGTTAAAATACAGGCTGTATTCTGAATATAAGATATTGTGTTTGCGGTTTAATGTATGGCAGGGTGCCGCCGGATGTTTTCTTTGGCATGGTGTGTTATGCCCTCAAAAATGTCATATGGCATGACTCCGGCAAAGAGCATAGGGACGGCTGAGGGCACGCTGGGGCTGAATGGATAGAAACAATGCGGCGGCTGAAAGATTTTTTACCTTGAAATTGTCTGCAAATTGTATTGTTATGACGACTAATTTTAACTTTAAGGGCTGATTTTATAAAAGATTATTACATTTTTACAAAATATCTTTTGTTTTTATAAAATTTTGCTTATATTTGCTTTCGGAATGCTATAGCTTTTAAGAAACAACATGTATAACCTCTAAATCAAACGCATTATGAACAGAAATTTTATCTCCCTTATCATCGCTGTATTGTTTTCTTCGGCATCATTTGCCCAGCAGTATGAATATAAGCTGACCGGAATAACATCGAAGCACACTAACGACTATTACAAATACTTCTACGACGATGCCAACGGCCGTGTAGACAGTGCGGTGCAGTATCGCAAACTGGCAGGCTTTATCTACGACTATACGCTGAAATATGTTTATGACGAAAACGGAAACGAGGTGCTCGAGAAGGGATACCAGAAGTTCTCGGGCGACGACTTCTATACATATTCTACGCAGGTGAGATACACTTACGACGAGAACGGACGCATCTTAAGCCGTGCCAACTATAACCTTAACCGCAAGAAGGGCGAGTTTGAACTTGGCGGTGTCTATGAGTATGTCTACGAAGGCGATAAGCTCGTTAAGCGCAACACCTACGTTGACGAGGCGCTGACGGAGAAATTCGAGGAGGTGATCTATACTTATGACGACAAGGGACGTCTGGACGAGGAGAATGTCTATTCGTCGTTCTTCGGCGATGAGATGACATTCTCGAGCGGCACGAAGTATATTTATGACGACAAGGACCGTATGGTTGAGAAGATAAGCACCATTGGCGACTTCTTCACCGGCGCGAAGATGCCAGCCGGAGGCGAGGTGTGCACGTATGACGAAGCCGGAAACATTGTGGAATGGATGACATACAGCGAAGTGAAGGAGCAGCCGTCGAGCCGTGATGAATACACACACGACCTGTCGCTCGAGACTGTCAACACGCTTTATCCCGTGGAGAACGAGTGGGACGGAACGGTTTATCTCAACTCGAAGAACGCCATACTCTCAAACATCGTTTATCAGACGGACAGAAACACGGGCGAGATGGCTGTGTATGACGAGCTTGTGATGGAATATGCTCCTGTGGCGTCTACCGGAATCAACGTGATACGTCCGGCTGTGAAGGACATGGTGCAGGCTGTTTATGCCGACGGCAGAGTGCGCCTGACGGGCGTGGCTGAAAACGAGCCTGTAAGGGTGTACAGCCAGACGGGCGTGCTGATGGACATGAAGAAATATAACTCGCAGGAGGGTATAAGCATCAGCAGCATGCCGGCAGGTGCATACATCATCTCTACAAGGCTGGGCTCTGTAAAGGTGTGGAACAGATAGGATTATATTAGCAAAATAGAAAATGCAACGTCCGCAGATTCTGCCTGATGCAGACATCTGCGGACGTTGTTTTATTTCGGCCGGCTTCAGGGCCGTATGTGTTCTGTGTTATGCCGCTTATTGCGGTGCCGTGGCATTATTGCTGTTGCTTTGCTGATTTGATGTGCTCCTGCGCGAAGTGCCACACCACGATGCCTGCCGTTACCGACACGTTGAGCGAGTGCTTCGTGCCGAATTGCGGTATCTCAAGGCATCCGTCGCTGGCGTCAACCACCTCCTGGCGCACGCCCTTCACCTCGTTGCCCAGCACGACGGCATAGCGTTGGCCGGCGTCGGACACAAACTCGTTGAGCATGGTGCTGCCTTCACACTGCTCCACGGCCATCACCTTGCATCCCATGGCGTGCAGCTCGCTTACGGCTTCGGCAGCCGTCTTGAAGTAGCGCCACTCAACGCTGTCCTCAGCTCCGAGCGCCGTCTTGTGTATCTCTACGTGCGGCGGACATGCCGTGATGCCGCAGAGCCATACAGCCTCTACGCGGAATGCGTCGCACGAACGGAACACCGAGCCTACGTTATACAGGCTCCTCACGTCGTCGAGCACCACGATGAGCGGCATCTTCTCAGAACTCTTGAACTCGTCTACCGTCAGACGGTTCATCTCCGTAACCTTTAACTTGCGCATCGATTCAAATTGAGAATTGATAATTGAGAATTGAAAATTATGATTTGACCAAGAAGGCGGAAATTATGAATTGTGAATTAAGAATTATGAATTGTCAATTCAAATGAATTCTTCACTCTTCACTCTTCGTTCTTCACTTTGAACGCCAGCGCATACATTCTGATCTGCTTGACCATGGCCAGCAGACCATTTGAGCGGGTGGGCGAGAGATGGTCTTTCAGACCGATGCGGTCGATGAAATAGAGGTCTGTGTCGAGAATCTCCTGCGGTGTGTGTCCGCTCAGCACGCGTATCAGCAGGGCGATGATGCCCTTGACGATGAGCGCGTCGCTCTCAGCCGTGAAATAAATCTTGCCGTCCTCATAGTCAGCCTGCAGCCACACGCGGCTCTGACAGCCGTCAATCAGGTTACTCTCCGTCTTATACTTGTCGTCGAGCGGTTTCTGTTCGTTACCCAGGTCAATGAGCAACTGATATTTGTCCATCCAGTCGGTGAAGTCAGAAAACTCCTCTATCACCTCGTCCTGTGCTTCATTTATTGTCATAATATCCTTTGTTTTTTTATGTGTTTATTTAATCCGTATGTCAAGGAGAAACCAATAGCTTCCGTTTCTATTCCGTCGTCATAAGCAGTTTTGCTCTTACGCAACAAGTCATTTGACTTTAACTCCTACGAAGAAAAACATTTGTCTTTTTTCGCTATGCTCAAGGAACTTCTCCTTAACTCCCAAGAAGAAAAGCATTTGCCTTTAACTCCTTTAACTACTCTAACTCCTTTAACTCCTAAGAAAAATCAATACTTCGGCTCCACCTTAACCAGCTTAAACAGCTTGTCGCTCGGTCTCACCTTATCAGGCACGCGGAACGATACTCGGGTGCCCTTCTGCGCTGTCTCAACAGCATGAGTGTCGTCGTGAATCTCCTCTACGGTTACATACATCACGCCCGTGGTAGGACCCGTTATAAGCATCTTGTCGCCTACTGAGAATTCGCACGCCTCGCACGTAAACTCTGCCACACCGAGCTTAGAGAAATACTTGACGCCCTTGCCCACGTAAACCTTGCGCTCCGTGGCGTTAGAGCCATAGTTCTTGTTCCATTCGCCAAGGCGCTGTCCCTGGTAGTAGCCGTCCCAGAATCCGCGGTTGAACACCGTTGCCAGGCGCTCGTCCCACTCGTCCTTCTTCTCCTCGGTGAACGTGCCGTCAAGCACGCTCTGTATGGCCTCCTTGTAGCATTTCACCACGGTGTAGACATACTCAGCGCCGCGCGCACGGCCCTCTATCTTGAACACCCTTACGCCGGCCTTCATCATGCGGTCGATGAAGCGCACCGTCTTCAAGTCTTTCGGGCTCATTATATATTTGTTGTCAATCTCCAGCTCCGTGCCTGTCTCCTTGTCTGTCACGATGTACGAGCGGCGGCACAGCTGCATGCACTCTCCGCGGTTTGCCGAGCGCGACGCGTTGTCAAGACTCAGATAGCACTTGCCGCTGATGGCCATGCACAGCGCGCCGTGGCAGAACATCTCTATGCGGATCTTCTTGCCCGACGGTCCGCAGATGTTCATCTGCTCCGCCTGCTCATGTATCTTTGCCACCTGTTCCATGTTCAGCTCACGCGCCAACACCACAACGTCGGCAAACTGAGAGTAGAACTTCAGCGCCTCGATGTTGCTTATGTTAAGCTGTGTAGACAGGTGCACCTCCTGGCCCACCTTCTGGCAGTAGGTCATCACGGCAACGTCGCTCGCTATCACCGCCGAGATGCCGGCCTCCTTGGCGGCGTCTATTATCTGGTGCATCAGCTCTATGTCGTCGTCATAGATGATGGTGTTCACCGTCAGATAAGTCTTCACGCCCCTTTCGCCGCACGTAGCTGCAATCTCGCGCAGGTCGTCAATGGTGAACGTGCTTGCCGAGTGAGCCCTCATGTTCAGCTTCTCGATGCCGAAATAAATCGAGTCGGCACCTGCCTGCAGTGCTGCCTGCAGGCTCTCGCGGCTGCCCACGGGCGCCATTATCTCATAGTCGGAAATGTTAGTGTCCATAACTTATTGTGAAATCTTGTTGTCAATACCCATTTGTCAAAGCCTTTCGGCCATTATAAAAAATGCCCGCCGTTAAAGGACGACGAGCCAGCCTCAATGTTTTCACAACGGAATAATCCTTATTGTGATTTGCTTAAAATTCTGTCTGCAAAGATACTAATAAAATGCTAACACTCAAACAGTTTTTCATATTTTTATCATATTTGCCCAAGAGCCTGTTTAACCTTTATCGGTCGTAAGCCGGTATCTTGTTTGTTTCTGCATGCAGATTGATGTTTCCTTCCATCTTTTTTACATATTGCTGTCTTGCCGTCTGCTATTTGGCAGGCATAACGGGCTATGTCTAGAAAATAGCGGACGGAAAGATATTCAATATAAAACGGCAATAGGGCTATCTTAGCTTCATTCCTATAAAAATAAGAATTTCTCTCCCTATTATAAAAACTTAATATTTAGTCAGGCATTAAATCAGATTATCTGTTTGTCAACGTGTAATGTATAGCAAACTATCTTGCCGTCGGCTTTTTTGACGGTATATTCAACTTCTCCATTAAGGTTTAGCCCCTTTCGTTGTTCTTCCCATGTTATTTCTTTTACCGGACGGTTGTTTATGGCTATGATTATATCTCCAATTTCAATACCGGCCTTTTCTGCTATTCCGCCTTTGTATAATCCGTTCACTATCCATCCTTCATAAATATCCGTGCGGTCAAAAGTTGCCATATGGGTTACAGATGATTGCATGTACACTCCTTTATTCTTGTTGCGTTTCACCCACACTGAAGAGTTTTCCGGATCTAAGACAATATCGTATAACGACCATATTTTATTTCCAATCAGACCTAAATATGGCTTGCCAAATGACAGAGCGCCTTTTTCATTAACAGAATAATCTATTACGATGTCTTTAAGTGTATCTGTCATACAGAATTGCGCGGCTCTTATAATATACTGGTCAGAACCGCCGCCAATGCCGCCGGCTTGTGTCTTGAAGTATGCTTTCGGTATGTCATCAATATTCAGAGAAGATGCTGCCTCGTTAGTAAGACTGATTGAGGATCCACATCCTAAATCCATTCTGAACCATCCTTCCAAGGTGTTCTTCTCGTCAATCTGAAGTTTGGCCTTTACATCAATACGGTTTTTCTCAAATCGTGCGTCAAGTTTTATATAGTTATCAAGCAAATCATCTTTAAACGGTTTTTTAAGCTGTTTTATGTATCCTTCGCTAAAATTTATTTCCAAAGGAGATGTCAGTAGGTGAGTGTTGCCTAACAAGCCGTCGGTATGTTTGCCGAGAATGTCACGCAGCTTAATTATAGGAGTAATCTTGTTTTGATATTCCATATCACCGCAGTGAATCTTGACGGGCTCGATGAATATCTCTACGCTTTGAGGTCCGCTGTTGCCTGCTCCCCCGATTTTTGCCCTGCCTTTTCTGCCGAAAGCATTTTGAAGATTATTTACTTTCAGATAATCTTGGTCTAAGTATAGAAAATCAGCCCCGGTGTCATAAATTAGGGTAACAGGTATGGTGTCATTAAGCGTACACTGAAAATACAGATGCCTGTCAAAGATAAATGGTATTGCTCCTTCAGGAATGGCCGCAATGCCTTTTAATGAGAAGAAAAACAGGAAGAGAGAAACAAAATATAGATTTCTTTTCATAGGCTTAAATATTTAATTAGTATTGTTTTAATCTAAGATAAGCTGTCTCTATTATGTGCCGACGTGGCGTCTGCCCGTTTTAGGCAGCCGGCATGGTCAGTTTGCAGGCAGGCTTATTATGTTTCCGTTGAAGTTCTCCTTCACTCCCACTGCGGTCTCGGCCTGTTTCACCATTTGGTTAAGTTCCTTGTTGGGCTTCACCAATGCCGCCATGCTCAGGAAAGTTCTGTAGTAGGCCTTCTCCATGTCGTGCTTGCCCACAAGTCCGTATGCCTGCGCCGTGTTGAATATCGTGGCCATGCTGTTGCGGTTAAGTTTAAGCGCCTCACGCCATGCGTATATTGCCGACCAGTATTTGCCCTGCTTATAGTAGCCTTCGCCCAATGCGCGCTTTACTACAAATAGCACCGTATGGTCCGGCTGCATCAGTTCGATTGATTTTTCCAGATAGTCAATGCCCTCGGCCACGCTGTCCATGTCAACACATACGATGCCGAGCCGGTAAAGGCATCCCGCATTTTGCATCTTGCTTTTTTCGGCTGCCTTGGTGAGCCATCTGCGTGCCATAAGGTTCTTGCCCGTCTGCATGTAGGCCATGCCGAGCGAGTAGACCGTGTTGTAGGTAGAGTCGCCCAGTTCAAGCAGCCTGTTATATGCATTTATTGCCTTGTCGTAGTCGCGCATCAGGAAGTTGGCGTCGGCATATTCGCGCAGCACGGGCAGACACGCAGAGTCTGTCTGCATATATCTGGCCGTAATGTCATAAGCCTTCTGCGGCGACGATATGTTGTCGTCGCTGTTGTATATGCGTGCCATGTATGCCGTCACGATGCCGTCCATTGGGCACCTGTTAAGCAACCTGTTGCCCCATTCTATCTGTTTTGCCGTGTTGTCCATATATCTGTAGCAGTCAAACAGACGACGCATCGTCTCCACATTTAAACTGTCGGCGCCTTTCTTTGTCATACCTTCTAGCATTGATGCGCATTTGCGGTATTCGCCACGCATAAACAGGCAGTGCGCCATTTTTTCCTTTATCGCGTCAGAGCTGTCTGTCTGCAGCGCCTCGCCGTAATATCTCATGGCGTTGAACGTGTCGTTTATCTTCATGCAACTGTCGCCCAGTGCCTCTGTTGCGTCATTGTCGGCTCTGGCTGAGGCTGCCGTCAGGGCCATTAGCGATAGTATAAGACTGATGATTTTCATGGCAATAAAGTTTTTATTTTAGCGATATATTCTTTTCTTTATGCAGAAGGCAAATTTCTGTTCATGTTATGCAAATATAGCGAAAATATAAGAATGTAGTACAGAATATATCATTTTTAACTAAGTTATTTAGTTTATATTCATGGTCTTCATTGTTTGCCGTGTATTTTTCTTTGTCATGATATGCAGTTAAGCTTATTCTTGTAGCACTCAGCATGATAATTCTTTTCATGGCATTATGTCTGCATACTGATACTTTCTGTTAAGGCTGTGATGCAAATACAACTCTTTGTAGAATAGTCGTGGCAAACATATTTTCTAATCATGGAAGCGAAACTTTTATAGTACGGCAATAATCAGAATACTTCTAAAAATGTGCTGCTCATACGTTGTCTGCATTAAAAATCTGTCAATGTTGACAGATTTTTAATGCAGTATTAGTGCAGACAAGTAAAAAATCTCTATATTTGCATTATAAAAACGTCAAAGTTGACAAAAATTTAATGTAGGTAATGGAAATAAAAAGAGATCGATATCTACGACAGTTGATAGAAAGCCGTCAGAATGGCTTTATCAAAGTGGTAACAGGAATCAGAAGATGTGGCAAATCATATTTGCTAAATGTCTTATTCTATCATTATCTGTTGGATAGCGGTGTGACCGACGATCACATCATCCGTGTTGATCTTGAAGACCGAATAAATAAGGAACTTCGCAATCCGGACGCAATGCTTCATTATGTTCACGACAGAATCAAGGACAAGAACTTATACTACATTATTATAGACGAAGTTCAGTTGATGGATGAATTTGTCGATGTGCTGAACAGTTTCCGCCATATAGAAAATGCAGACACATACGTTACCGGTAGCAACTCTCACTTCCTGTCATCAGATATTCCTACAGAGTTTCGTGGAAGGGGAGAGACGATACATGTGAACCCTCTGTCATTCTCAGAATTCTATTCTGCTGTAGGTGGTGACAAGCAAGACGCATGGCGCGAATATTACACTTATGGTGGCTTGCCTCTTATTCTGTCTTTTGGTACAGAGCAAAAAAAAGTAAACTATCTGAAAAACTTGTTTGAGACCGTTTATCTTGCGGACATTGTTGAAAGACATAAAATTAAAAATGATAATGAACTTCGTGAGTTGGTGCTTATAATGGCATCATCTATAGGTGCTCCGTGCAATCCAACTAAATTATCTAATACTTTCAAAAGCGTTAAGAATGTGAGTATTGGCAGTCAGACTATTTCTAATTACCTCACTTATCTGTCAGAGTCGTTTTTGCTGAACAAAGCCATACGCTATGATATAAAAGGGAAGAAATACATCAATACACTCTCCAAGTATTATTTCTCTGATATTGGTTTAAGAAATGCTATACTCGACATGCGCCAACAGGAAGAGACTCACATCATGGAAAATGTCATTTATAACGAACTGGTTACACGTGGCTACAGCGTAGATGTAGGCGTGGTGGAAATAAGAAAGCCTGATAAAGAGGGAAAGTGGTCTCGCACACAACTTGAAGTGGATTTTATTGCCAGTCTCGGCAGTAAGAAGTATTATGTACAATCGGCTTTATCCATTCCTGATAGGGAGAAAGAGATACAGGAATCTCGCTCACTGACAAGCATCAATGATTCTTTCAAAAAGATTATAGTTGTCAAAGATCACATCATGCCTCGCCGTAATGAGGAAGGTATACTTACAATCGGTCTTTTCGATTTCTTGCTCAAAGAGAACAGTTTAGATATGTAAAATAGTAAGGAAATGGAATATTACAACGGCAAAACTCATAAACATATCATTCTATTTCCTCGTACAGCAATATCAAAAACATCAAGAATTTGCCATGCGCTATTTACCGGATATGTGGTAAAAACTTATGACAAAAATATTTTTCAATCTGGAAAATGTAAGGTAAACGTATGTTAATAAAACGACAATAAGAACGTCGCTTCATTAACATACGTTTGCATATAAGCCGAAAAATGCCACTAAAATCAGTCATTTCTGGGCCTGAAACCATAAGTTTGAGCCTCTGGAATGGCACCTTTTCATCCGTAACCGGGCCACTTTTTATGCGTAAGTGGGCCGGTTATGTTTTTTAACACTTCTGTTTTTCACGCTTATTTGCTGCAATTCCCTGTCAGTCAGCGTCTTAACAAAATGCTCCGTTTTTCGTCCTTTTTCGCCCCAAACCGCGGTATGGCGAAGAGCATGCGTGTTCTGAGAGCGTCAAACGGTCGGGAAAACATGAAGAATGTTTACAAATTAGCTGCGCTATATTCATAAGATTTAATCTGAAAAACTGTTATAGTTTATTGCTTCATTAATAATATAATTGTTTATAACGCGGCTCGTAAAAAACATAGTTTTTATTTGTCGTTGCTCCCGCTTTTCACCATCTTTAAATAAGATAGTATTCGGCTCGGCAAAGCCAAGTTAAAAAACATAGTTTTTTATTTGCCATTGCTCTCGCTTTTCGCTATCTTTGTACATTAACTTAACTTGCAACTGATTTAATTGAAGATGAAACATATATTAGGACTAGACCTCGGTACCAACAGTATAGGCTGGGCTTTGGTGAAAGAGAGAGAAAACGAGAATGAACAATCCTCTATAACGAGGCTTGGAGTAAGAGAAATCTATCTTACTGCAGATGAACAGAGTAATTTTGAGAAAGGTAAGTCGATTACAACAAATGCCGACCGTACTCTTAAGCGTAGTATGCGTCGAAACTTGCAGCGGTATAAGCTTCGTCGTAACAGTCTCATAAGTCTGCTGAAAGACTATGGTTTTATAACGGCTGAAACTCTGTTGAACGAAAATGGTAACAGGACAACATTTGAAACTTATCGTCTTAGAGCCAAAGCTGTTACAGAAGAGATTTCGCTTGAAGAACTTGTGCGTGTCTTGCTTATGATAAACAAGAAGCGTGGCTATAAAAGCAGCCGTAAGGCAAAATCTAATGATGAAAGCGGACAGCTGATTGACGGTATGGAAGTTGCGAAAAAACTTTATGATGATAATCTTACTCCAGGGCAGTATGTTGTATCGCTTTTACGAAAGGGCAAGAATAATATACCTGATTTTTACCGTTCTGACCTTGTTGCTGAATTTGACAAGATATGGAACTTTCAGCGACAGTTTTATCCGGATGTGCTGACAGACAGTCTAAAAGAGGAACTGAAGGGTAAAGGCGACAAGGAGACTTGGGCTATCTGTTCAAAACCATTTGCCATAGAAGGCATAAAGCGCAATATCAAGGGATGGGAGCAGAAAAAAGAAGATTATGCATGGCGTGCTGAAAGCCTGCAACATAAAATAGACCTTGAAAGACTTGCAATAGTCTTGCAGAAAGTTAATGGACAGATAAAAAATTCGAGCGGATATCTCGGAGCTATAAGCGACCGCAGCAAAGAGTTGTTTTTCAATAAGCTTACTGTCGGGCAATATCAGATGGCCGAGCTTGATAAAAATCCTAATTTCAGTCTTAAAAATCAAGTGTTTTACCGTCAGGACTACCTTGATGAATTTGAGCGTATCTGGGAGACACAGGCAAAGTTTCATAAAGAGCTTACGCCGGAACTTAAGCATATTATACGTGATATTGTTATTTTTTATCAACGTCCGCTGAAATCGCAAAAAGGACTTATCAGCCTGTGTGAACTTGAAAGCCGTGAGATTGAAATTGAGAGGAACGGCAAGAAGGTTAAAAAGACAATAGGTCCGCGTGTGTGTCCTAAGTCTTCGCCTATGTATCAGGAGTTCAGGATATGGCAGGCTATAAACAATCTTCAGGTATCGGGCATGGTTGTTGCAGACAACCAAGTTGACCTATTTGGTAAAACAATCGGCAAAAAGTTTGGCAAACGCTTTCTCGAACAGGAAGAAAAAGAAATTCTATTCAAGGAACTCAACTTCAAAAGCAAATTGACGAAGAAAGAAATTCTTAAATTGCTCTTTGAAAACTACAAGGAACTTGACCTTAACTATAATGAGGTGAAAGGCAACACTACGATGGCTGCTTTGTTGGAGGTATGCAGCAAAATCATTGAAATGAGCGGGCACGGCGAGTATGATTTTTCTAAGATGTCGGCTGATGAAATTACGGGTATAGTGTTTCCTGTATTCTCAGGATTAGGATTCAGCACAGATATATTTTCATTTGATTCATCTGTTGAGGGCAAGGCTTTCGACAAGCAACCTTCTTATATGTTGTGGCATTTGCTCTATTCATATGAAGGCGACAAGTCAAAGACAGGCAACGAAAGTCTAATAAGCAAAATTTCTGAATGTTATGGTTTTGATAAAGAGTATGCCGCTGTTATTGCCGGCATAAGTTTTGAGCCAGATTACGGCAGCCTTAGCGTAAGGGCCATGCACAAGATACTGCCTTACATGAAAGACGGTTTAGGATATAGCGACGCTTGCCAATATGCCGGTTACCGTCATTCAAAAAGGTCGTTGACAAAAGAAGAGATTGAAGCCAGACCATTGAAAGATAAGATAGACTTGCTGCCACGCAACAGTCTGCGTAATCCTGTAGTTGAGAAAATTCTCAATCAGATGATTAACGTTGTGAATGCAGTCGTGGATACTTACGGAAGCCCCGACGAGATACGCGTTGAAATGGCACGCGAGTTGAAGAAAACCAAGACACAGCGTGAGGAGACTGTAAAGGCAATAAGAAAGACTACTGCTGAAAATGAAAAATATAAGAAGGAACTTGAAGAAGAGTTCGGACTGAAAAACGTAAGCCGCAACGACATTGTTAGATACAGACTTTATCTTGAACTGAAGGACAACGGATTTAAGACTCTTTATTCGAACACTTATATACCACGTGAAAAACTGTTCAGCAAGGAATTTGACATTGAACATATCATACCTCAGGCTAAGCTGTTTGATGATTCTTTCTCGAACAAGACTCTTGAGGCAAGAAGCGTGAACCTGGATAAAGCCGACTCTACAGCTTATGATTATGTGAAAGTTAAATATGGAGAAGATGGACTTGAAAAATATAAGGAAAAGATAAATCAGCTATGTGAGAAAAAGATTATAAGCAAGACAAAGCTGAAGAGGCTTCTTACAACGGAAAAAGACATTCCCGATGGGTTTATTAACCGCGACTTGAGCAACACTCAATACATTGCCCGCAAGGCTTGTGAGATTCTTGAAGAAATCACAAGAAGAGTAGTGCCTACAACAGGTTCGGTTACATCCAGATTGCGTGAAGACTGGCAGCTTGTTGACATGATGAAGGAACTTAACTGGGATAAATACGACAAACTTGGACTAACAGAGATAATAGAAGACAAAGACGGAAGGCGCATCAGGCATATTAAAGACTGGACAAAGCGTAACGACCAGCGTCACCATGCAATGGACGCGCTGACCATTGCGTTCACAAAACCAGCTTTCATACAATATCTTAACAACTTAAATGCCCGAAGCGACAAGGGCGGCAGTATATACGCAATAGAACGAAAGGAACTTTATCGTGACAACAAGGGCAAGCTTAGGTTTTATCCGCCTATGCCGCTTGATGAATTCCGTACCGAGGCAAAGCGTCATCTTGAGAACATTCTTGTGTCTATAAAAGCGAAAAATAAGGTGGTTACACGTAATGTGAACATCACTAAGGCGAAAAAAGCAGAAAAAGGAAAGCGTAAGAGAATACAACTCACACCACGAGGACAACTACATAACGAAACCATATACGGACGCATAAGACAATATGCAACGAAAGAGGAGAAAGTGAACGCATCATTTACCGAAGACAAGATAATGACTGTTGCGTGCAAGCGTTATCGTGAAGCGCTTCTTGTGCGGCTGAGGCAGCATGACGGTGACGCCAAGAAAGCCTTTACAGGCAAAAACAGCCTTGCAAAGACTCCTTTATATACCGATAGTCTGCATACTGAAACCGTACCTGAAAAAGTGAAGACCGTAATGCTTGCGCCTCTTTACACAAAACGTGAAGCAGTATCACCTGACTTGAAAATAGAAAAGGTTATAGACATTGGCATAAAACGGCTGCTCCAAAAAAGGCTTGAACAATATGGAGGAGACATGCAAAAGGCATTTTCCAACCTCGACGAAAATCCGATATGGCTTGATGAAGAAAAAGGAATATCCATTAAGCGTGTAACTATAAGCAGCGTGTCTAATGCTGAAGCACTGCATGATAAAAGAGACAACCGTGGACAGCTTATACTTGACAAAGATGGTAAGAAGCAGCCTACAGACTTTGTTCAAACAAGCGGCAACCACCATGTGGCCATATTCCGCGATGCAGATGGTAATCTTCAGGAGCACATGGTTTCGTTTTATGAGGCAACGGCGAGGGCAATACAGCATCTGCCCATAATAGATAAGGAATATAACAAAGACTTGGGCTGGCAGTTCTTGTTCACGATGAAGCAGAACGAATATTTTGTATTCCCGAACGAAGAGACAGAATTCAATCCGAAAGAGATCGACTTACTTAATCCGAAAAACTATGCCTTAATAAGTCATAATTTGTTTAGAGTGCAGAAATTATCTTCTAAAGATTATGTTTTCAGGCATCATTTGGAAACAAAAGTTGAATATAATAAAGAATTATTCGGCGTTACATGGAAACGCATAAATACATTAAGCAAAATAAAAGATATAGTAAAGGTTAGAATAAATCAGGTTGGAAAGATAGAAGATTTAGGTGAATATTAATTATAAAAATAATTTATGATAAAGCGCACACTATGTTTCACCAGTCCGGCTTATCTATCTCTCCGAGACGCGCAGCTCGTCATAAAGCTGCCTGAGGTGGAGAAGAGCGACTTGCCGGACAGCATGAAGAGAGACAGCACAAGAACCATACCGGTGGAAGACATCGGTGTGGTTGTGCTCGACAACCGGCAAATAACGCTTACGCACGGACTGCTCGAGGCGCTGCTCGAAAACAACTGTGCCGTTGTAACCTGCGACTCGCGCGGCATGCCCGTGGGGCTTATGCTTCCGCTTTGCGGCAACACGCTGCAGAGCGAGCGCTTCAGTCGGCAGATAGAGGCATCGCTGCCGCTGAAAAAGCAGCTGTGGCAGCAGACTGTCAAGGCCAAGATTGACAACCAGGCGGCAGTGCTCGACAATATTTCGGGGATAGAAACAGGATGCATGAAGCGGTGGTCGGCCGATGTGCGAAGCGGCGACCCCGACAATCTTGAGGGGCGTGCAGCGGCTTATTACTGGAAACAGATATTCAGGGCTGTCGGGCTTCACCCGTGGCCGCGACGGCATGCCGCCTAACAATCTTCTCAACTACGGATATGCCATACTTCGAGCTATTATAGCCCGCTCGCTCGTGTCTGCCGGCTTGCTGCCCACGTTCGGCATACATCATCATAACCGTTACAACGCCTATTGTCTGGCAGACGACATCATGGAGCCTTACCGCCCCTATGTTGACAGACTTGTGTATGACATGGCGGCAGGACACGACACTGAAGAATATTCTGAACTGACGAAGCCGCTAAAGATGAAGCTGCTCTCCATACCTACGCTTGACGTTGTGATTGGCGGCCGGCGCAGTCCGCTGATGATTGCCGCGACGCAGACGGCAGCATCGCTTTGCAAATGTTTCAGCGGCGAACTGCGCCGCATTGCTTATCCCGAACTCTAATAAGAGTATGGCGGCTGGGCATTGACGAAATATGTTTCTAATAATCTATACTATGGACCGATTCAGCGAATACCGGGTTATGTGGATACTTGTATTTTTCGACCTTCCCACCGACACCAAGAAAGACAAAAAGGCTTACGCGCTTTTTCGTAAGAACTTGCGCCGCGACGGGTTCACCATGTTTCAGTTTTCTATCTATGTACGCCATTGCGCCAGCATGGAGAATGCCGCAGTTCACATAAAGCGTGTAAAGTCGTTCCTTCCTGAATTTGGCAATGTGGGCATCCTCTGCATAACCGACAAGCAGTTTGGCAATATAGAGATATTTTATGGGCACAAACCTGTAGAGCCGAATGCTCCGGGGCAGCAGCTTGAGTTGTTCTGAGACGGATGTTTTTTATAACCTCTTACAAATAAAAAATCCCGTCGTAAGGCGGGATTCTCGTTTTATGCAAACATCATTTTTTATTTTCTGATTTTCTTTGTATTTGTCTATGCATCAGATATTTACGCATATCGTGATGTTTGTTATTATGCAAAGATAAGAATTTTAAAGCAAATCACAACTATGCTTGTTATGAGCAGACCTCGCAAAACGATGTTTGTTATTATGCAAAGATAAGAATTTTAAAGCAAATCACAACTAGGAGGATGAATAAGATAAATAATGAGGTGATGTTTGTTATTATGCAAAGATAAGAATTTTAAAGCAAATCACAACACCTTGAAGAAATTATATGTCATAGTAATGGATGTTTGTTATTATGCAAAGATAAGAATTTTAAAGCAAATCACAACGCTCGACGTTAGAAGCTCCCTCCAATGTCTGATGTTTGTTACTATGCAAAGATAAGAATTTTAAAGCAAATCACAACTATATTGTACTTACTAGTAAGTTAAGTTATGATGTTTGTTACTATGCAAAGATAAGAATTTTAAAGCAAATCACAACTGAATTGGTATATTTTTATCTCTTCGTTCAGATGTTTGTTACTATGCAAAGATAAGAATTTTAAGGCAAATTATTGATTTAATGATTAATATTGTTTGCAATAAAAATATCCGCAGCACCTCAATGGGAGAGGGCTGCGGATAGTAATTCTTAAGATGTCCATGCGGCCGCCGTTAGCGT
>ENA-OPKO01000115-OPKO01000115.1-human-gut-metagenome-genome-assembly--contig:-NODE-115-length-21366-cov-3.493173_pt1 | contig 21366 bp, 18 predicted proteins | sample MGYA00241784_ERZ501695 | MGnify/ENA primary metagenome ERZ501695 (study PRJEB25962, sample SAMEA2042201) | human gut metagenome | biome: human gut; feature: human-associated habitat; material: faeces... | reverse complement strand
TACGTTAGCATTTGACTCTAACTCCTAGCTCACCTTAGTGAGCGATAACTCCTCTAACTACTCTAACTCCAAATTACAATATACCCCTCTTACCTCCTTCGCTATCTTGTCCCAGTCATACTTTGCCATGTCGTAGTCTATGTGCTGTGGCTCACGGCTTATCACCTCTTTCAGTTTCTTCGCCAGCTCGTCCACGTTGCCCACCGGGAAGTAGTCGTCTTTGTCAAGGCCCACCTCCAGGTTTGCCGGTATGTCGCTCACTATCACCTTCACGCCGTAGCTCATCGCTTCAAGCAACGCTATCGGCAGGCCCTCATGACTCGACGGCAGACAGTAGCACATACAGTTGGTCAGCAGCGAGTGCAGCTTACGGCCCTTCACAAATCCCGTCAGCACCACGCCGTTCTTCCTCGCCATCTCTTTCAGTCCCCTTGAGTAGTCGTCCTCAAAGTCCGTGTCACCAGCCAGCACCAGCTTTATGTCATCGTCGCCGCCGTCTTTACTTTTTAATTTTTCATTTTTAATTCTCCCGAACGCTTCCACCAGATGGTGCAGGTTCTTTTCCGGCACAAAGCGGCACATCCCCAATATGTAGCGTCCCTTCCTGATGCCCAGTTCCTCAAAATACTCGGGATAGTCGCATACCTCAGGCTCCGACACGCCGTTATATATCAGATGCACGTTCTTTGTACGTCCGTATTTCTCCTTAATCAGGTTGCGTATCACGTCGCTGATCACTATTACGTCGTCAGCAAACATACACCCCATGCGCTCACCCAGCTTCAGCACCGCTTTGGCTGCCCTGCCCCATTTGTCCCTGTCGTAGTCAGGACCGTGATGCGTAAACACCACCTTCATGCCCAGCATCTTGGCGTATGGCACCAGCAGAGCCGGTCCTATGGCGTGTATGTGCAGTATGTCTGCTCCCAGTTTCTTCGCCTTGTTTATGGCTCTGTACGTATGTATAATGGCTTCAAACGACTTCTTTTTCGGTGTCTCTATGTCCACCAGCTTTACGCCTTTCCATTCTTTCAGACCGTCGCTGACATAGCTTTTACGCCTTATCACCGTTACGTCTTCGCCCATGGCTGCAATTCTCGGAAACAGTTCCTCGCAGTGCGTCTCCACTCCGCCCATGACATTAGGGATGCCACGGGTACCGGTAACAACAATTTTCATAAAATTTTCCGGATTAAAAATAAATCATTACTTTTGCCTCGTCATAAGCAAAAGTCCATGTCAAAGTTTTTTCTCAATATAAAAGAATCAGCCCAACACGCCGGCATAATTCTTCTTTCGTGCCTCTCCGCCCTTTGGCTGTTGATAAAAGGTAGAAGGATTAAATAAGTTATTACGATAGTAAAAAAACAAAAAGTGAAAAGTGAAAAATCCAAAGGCAATCGTTTTGGCAAAGAATCGCTTTTGATAGAATGAATATTTAACCTTTACTTTTTAGTTTCCATTAATGAGAAAGCCTGAAAGGCTGCACTTTTATAACCGTGGGTTACTACCCACGGCTAACGTCTTAATGCGAAACAGGCACCCGAAGTGGTGCTACTTTCATATTTCTACAAACAAAGCATATGGATTTTTCACTCTTCACTCTTCGTTCTTCACTTAAACACGCTCTTCACTTAAATTATTATCTGTCAAAGTTCAAGTCTCCCTGTTGCGGGTCTTGTCCTACTTCGCAGTATTTAAAGTCTAAGCAGGCAGGTTTGCCCTGCATTGAGCGTAGCTTGTTCTTCAAAGCCCACTTCAGCGGATACTTTATATATTTATGCATCACAGGACTTGCCGTGCCAACCATCCAGCAGTTCTTCGGACATTTGCGCACCTTTGCACGCACTCTGGCAGCCTGTTCGCTGTTCCATATAGTCATAAAGTCGGCATCATGTATGTTGCCCATGCTCCAGCTCTTCGGTGTATCGCTTCCTGCCGGTTTCAGTTTGTCGTTCGACACGTTGTTAGGATCTGCAGCCAGCTTCTCGTTATATTCTGCCACTGTCATGTCGTCGCCGTCCAGCTTTGTCTTGTTATCGGCGTTCTTGTCGTCCATTCTTGTCTCCAGTCCGTTACACGGCATCACCTCTCCCCACGGGTCAATAAAGAAGTTAGCCGTACCAGCCTCACATGGCAGCATGCGGCGGTTACCTTCAATATAGTTTATCAGTCCCATGTTAAACCATGCACGGAACCAGCTCTTCGGGCTCTTCTCCTTCAGCTGCCAGTCGATGAGTTTCCTGAAGTTTCCGCACACCTCGTCATGGTTTGTAATCTTGTTATCCCCCTTATGGAAATAATAAGAATTGTGGAAAGCAGCAGTTGCAAACTCCAGTCCCATTGACAGAGAGAGCTGATAGAGTTTGAGCATATCTCCCGAGTTATAGTTGCTCACAGTACAACCAAAGCCAATATCCTTCAAACCCATACTCTGAAGAGTCTTTAATGTCTTGATAGCTTTATCAAAAGTTCCCTGACGGCCTCTAAGCTCATCATTCTTCTCTGCCAGTCCTTCAATAGATATGCGAATACCTATGTTAGGAAATTTCTTAGCCAAAGCTATTACCCTATCCTGAAACCATCCCGACGTAGATATCACAATGCGGTCAGTATGCTTATAACACTCTTCAACTATTTCATCCAGGTCTTCACGGATGAAAGGTTCACCACCTGTCAGGTTTATGAATTTTAATTTGGGAAGCGAACGAAGGTCAGAGGCTTTTAATTCCTCTTTCTTATCAGTAGGATTTTTCCAAATGTTACACATCACGCAACGCATCGGGCAGCGATACGTCAGAATAATACTTGCGTCTGTAGGACGCGGCACATTCATGTTTGCCATAATCTTTTTACTTTATATTGTATTTAAATAAGATGCAGAATTATAAAATATAATTTTAGGAGTTAAGGAGCATGGAGTTGAATTCATAATTAGCTAACGCTGAACGATGTTTCACAATTCATAATTGGGTTAGACCGAACTGCGTTTCATAATTGTTATGTGTCTTGTGGATTCTTGTCGCAAGCACTACGTTGGCTATTGGATTCTTCACTCTTCGTTCTTCACTATTCACTTATATACCTCCATTATCCTCTCATAATAGCTTTCGCTGTTATATCTTTTTTGTGAAGTCAGAGCTATATCTTTATAGTCGAATGTGTGGTGCCACATGGCTTCAATCTTGTTTGTCAGATCATCCACGCTGCGGCTTTCAAAGGTCATGCCTGTTACGCCGTTTTCTATCAGTTCGGGTATTCCGCCTATACGTGCGCCCAGCACCGGTGTACCCAGACATTGCGCCTCAATCACCGACAGCGGGTTATTCTCATACCATTCTGACGGTATCACCGTGAAGCGCGCCTTACCCACAATGCCCTTTATCTCGTCCCACTGCTTATAGCCAAGGAACTCAACATTTGCTTTTAATTTTTCACTCTTAATTTTTAAATCTTCTTCAAGCGGTCCTCCTCCAATCACTTTCAGCTTATAGGGCAGGTTCTTTGCAGCCTCTATCAGCGTGTTCACGCCCTTTTCGTGGCTCAGTCGTCCCACGTAGCAGTAATAGTCTTCCTTGCCGTATTCGTCTTTCTTGCATTTGTCCACGTCAATAAAGTTGCACAGCGTCATCAGCTTCTTCTTGTCAAATCCGCCCTGTGCCATTTTATCTGCCATAAACTGACTGGGACATACAAACACATCCGTGCAGGCTTCCAGCCGCTCCCTGTTCCAGGTTACGGCCTCTTTATATCCTATCATCGATGCCAGTGCAGAGCCTTTCATGCACTTATACATTTTGCAGCTACTCTTGTCGCCGTTGAAGCACAGCTCACATATATCGGTGCCGTTGCGCAGGCAGTCGTATCTGGGGCACAGCAGCTTATAGTCGTGCAGAGTCCATACCACCTTTATCCCTCGCTTATGGACAAGTTCTGCCATCACGGGCGACAGCTGTGTGTGTATGTTGTTAAGATGCACCACGTCCGGCTTAAAGTCGTCCAGTAACTTGTTAAACTTCGTCTTCACCTCGTTAGAGCCGAACGGACGTGTAAATGCCATCAGCTTACTCATGTTCTGCGGAAAATATTTGCTCCATGGCGTACTTATATTTTCCGGATAGTCCATAGCAAACACAGCCACTTCATGACCATGCTGCTTTAACAGCTGCTCTAAGTTGAGCATGTATATGCAATCACCGCCACGGCGGTAATAGAATTTATTGGAAAGTAAGATTTTCATTGTTGTATTTATTTCAGTAGCTTATCTATTGTTCTTGGAAACACAATAAATTTGATTATATGTGAAAAAACTATTGCTCCAATAATTGTAGCAAAAAATGTACTTATATATAATAAATTATTATTGTCGATAATATTTTCTAGATGACACTTTTCAATAACTCTATAGAACATCATGTGGCAAAGGTATATTTCTAAGCTGATTTTACTTATATATGATGTAAATTTATTATTTAAGATTCTATCATGCGAGCCTATAGCATATATCAACCATGAAGAAAATAATATTAAATCTGGTATTATAAATAAGTCTATGTTATTAAAGATGAATTTTAAAATTGTCAATAATATACATATAATCAACGTTAAATAATAGTTCTTTGAGACCAGTTCATATATTTTATCTTTATATAAATAAATGAGACCTCCACATATAAAAAATGGTGCACTATATATTATATTTACTCTATCAATTTTCTTAACAACAAAATCAGATGTTGAAAAATAGTTTATTGCTATATAACAAAATATTAATGATATAAAGAGAACAAAAAGGCCTCGTTTTTTATTGTCTAATAAGAATGTAAAAAATGGGAATAGCAAATAAAATGTAAAAACTGTACCAATAAACCAGCCTACACCGACAATACTTATATTTGGATTTGGTAATAAATTAAAACATAAAGTTAAATTGGCAAAGCCTTCACATAATGCACTATAATTATGATCCATGATTACAGATATAATAACCATTAATCCAAAAAAAGGCAATAATCTTTTATATCTCTTTTTATAAAAATCGTTTGGTCGAATTTGTCCGTTTTTAATTCTTTCATAATATCCACAGCATACTGAAAATGCGCTGATTATCATGAATAGTAATGTAAAATTAGTAAAATAGGGTATTATTGTTTCTGTTACATAATTGCTTGATGGCTTTATAATGATGTTCGCTAAAACATGCATCATTACTATACCTATTGCAGCGTATGCTCTAAGACCGTCTAACGATTCGTATTTTTTCATTTTTATTTATTTGCTATTTTCTTATAAATTGAATTGAAGATTTCTATTCTTTTTGTCCACATATAATCTTCAGAACAGTACAGAACACCTTCTGAGAGTTTATTAATTATCTCTGGTTTGTCTATTATTTGTTTGATATTATTTGCCATATCAGTTATGACTTGAGAATATGATATTATTGGTATCTTAATTCCACATTTATTGCAAACAACACCAGACATTCCACAATGATCAAGTGTCATTGTTGGTACACCCCATGACATTGCTTCAAATAATACTGTGGTTGTAGCTTCTCCTAACGAGGATATAATATGTAAATGTGCATTAGCAAATAAATTTTGTACTTTATTTCTTGGGATATTTCCATGCCATGAAATGTTGTCATTAATACCATACTCTATTGCTTTTGCTTGAAGCTTATGTTTTTCACTTCCATCTCCACATACATCTAAATGCCAATTTTGTGATTTAACCTTATGTAATGCTTCAATTAATAATATCAATGCCTTTCGTTCACATATTGCTCCAACCCAAATTAATCGTAGTGTATTTCCTTGTTTAAGTGAAATAGGATTTTCTATATTCATTTCAACTATACCATTTTCTGGCAGATATATACATTTCTTATTAAAGATATCATTAATTTGTTTTACTGTATTGGGGGTTGCCGCAAACAAAGCATTCGTTCGTTTTATAGCTTTTCTTATTTTGGGTGAAAAACGCATAATTCCATTATGTAATATTAATCTTGCAATAGCATCTGCTTTTCCTTTCCAGCCCATTGCTTTATATAGGCAAAAGGGTCTGTTTTCAACTCCTTGGATTGGTCCCCAAACATATGGAATATCCTTTATTTTCCAACATTCTCCGGGTTCTTTGAAACCTATTGGATTTAAGTAATGTACAATGTCTATGTTTTCTGCATTTACTATATCTTTAGCTCTTTTGTATACACATTTATACCAATATTTGTATTGTATAAAAGAACCATATTTATAATTTATTTTTCTACATAAAGCCAGAAACTTTGTCCAACGGTTATTCGGAACATGAACATCTATAAAATGTACATTTTGTAATTCATTTTTTGACAACCAGTTTTTCAATTCACTTACATTTCCAAAACCATTACCTGATGTACCATATATAACATACAATTCGTTATCTTTTGACATATGGGTAACATAGTTCCATGAAACGGAGAATTCGGACCCTCTGTAAGGCGAACACGGATATGTGATAACTAATATTTTCATTGTAACAAGTTTTTCAATATCTGTATCGACTTTTCCCTTTCGTTTGCGATAATAGAGTTTACGTTGTTGTAATCAATTTTATCATTAACTAATGAGAAGTTATTGAAGTTTTGTATTATCCTGTTTTCTAATCCTGTAAGTCTTAATATACTTTGGTTTCTGCTTCCGGTCTTGTTATTTGGTAATATTTCAATAAATTGTTTATTGAAATTTAATGCGAAAGCAGTTCCATGAAAAGAATCTGTTATAAAATAAGTACAATCTTTTATATATGATAGAAAATCTCCTAAGTCTGGTAAATATAAAAAATTACCGCCTCTTTTTATTTGATGGAGTGTTGGTGATACTCGATATAAGGGAAGGCCTAAACGTGAAGCTAGTTGTATTGCATAATTGTTTAATGCCGGGTTATTATGAAGTTGATATACAAGTATATATTCACCTTTTATTTTATTCTTGTTGACAATTAGATTTTGCCATTCTTGCCCAGTTAATAATAATGTAGGATCTAATACTTGACCTAGGCAATTAATGCCCATATCACTAAGAAGTTGTACAGCCGAGTCTTCTCTTACAGCAATTGCATCATATTTTGAAAGAAGTTTTTTATATTCGTTTTTAGTTTTATCCGTGAACTCTGTCCTTCCGAAACTTGCTGCATACGCGGTTTTTTTTGACTCTTTTACAAAAGAAAGGAAATAAGCTTCGTCATATTTTCCATTTAGAGTTGGTCCCCAAACTTGGTCACTACCGGTCATGAAGACATCTGCTTTCAGTCTTGATAGTTCACTAAGAGTTGTGCAATGTTCAGTTAACTTTAAGTATTTTGAACGCATCTTGTCAAATTTCCTTTCCGCAATGCTTTCTTCAGGATATCTCAGTAATATATATGCAATTCGTTTTATTATATTGCCACTCCACTCTTTTTTATTTTTCAAAGGTGTCGTTATGGCTCTTAAACCTCTTTCATCGTTTCTTATATAGTCAATTATTTCACACTTATGACCAAGCCTTTCTATTATCTTTATTGTTGCTATAGATTGTAACAACGAGCCATAGTTTGAAGGTGCATGGCGAGTAATAACCTTTATATCCATTATTTTAATATTTTGTTTCTTAAATCAGGAAACTTACATAGAACACGATAAAACAAAATTGGCATTCGAGGAAGTTTTTTAGCTATACAGCTTAGTATTTTCCGTTGCCTAAATTCTGCTTTTCCAGCCTTAATAATTTTATCACCACATTCTTCCCCTCTAAAGAAAGGAACCAGTTGCTGTTTTCTCCATACATCTTTTAATGACAATGCCGGCTCTACTTCTGTGTAGCTTTTTGCTTCTAAAACAATATTGGGGATATCTTTTAGAATATCCAATCCTTTTTCTGTATGTACAGTTATTAATGTTTCTCCTAATTCATTACTCTTTCTGATAATCCAAGGATCCATTAATGTTATGTCTGCATTGCTCTCAATACCATAAGAGTCACCGCATACATCACAGCCAGGCACAGTCCATAGCCTCCGACCAAATGGTAGTTGTGCGGCACGATGCCATGGTAATGAAGAGTTGTTTATTTTAACAATACCCGGCCATCCCGTACCTCTATATTGTGCATCGAACTCCTTATCTTTGTTTATCTTTTCTCCAATAATTTTAGCTAAGAAACGTGTTGAGTCTAGAGTTTTCTGTTGCTTACAGAATATGCAAATCTTTATCAATTCATTACATTTATTTTTTGCAAACTTCTCTAAGGCTCTAAGTTGACAAGAAGTGCCGACTATCATTAATCTATTGCATTTTTCTATTCTGTTAACATTAGTACACGCCATAACAGAATGATATATAGAATTTGGCAAGTCGCAATAATCGGGTATATTCTCTTTTGTGTAAAATTCTCCTTCAGCATAAGGATATTTATCTGTCTTTTTTAATGTGTATACACCATCTATATACTCGCTTCTTAATCCTTCTATTATTAATGTTTTGCATACGCCACCAGAAGAAGATTCTCTTCTAATTTTATCGTTTGAATTGAATCCTAAAAAGTATTTTTTATTAGGAAATTCATCAGAATAATCACGATAATTACATTCCTTATTTGCAGGGCATATATTAACACATTTCTTACACAAAATACATTTATCTATATCAATAATAATATCTTGCAGACCATTCTTTCTTAACTTAAAAGAAATAGCTTTTTGAGGACAAGCAGTTTTACAAATACCACATTGTTGACAATGTTCATATGAAAATAATATTAAACCTTTATTTAGAGTCAGCATTTGATTTAAATAAATTAATATATTTATTAACCATGATATCTAATGAAAATTTTTGTTTGACAGTGTCTTTCGAATTATTACTTAAATATTCCCATAATTTATCATTATTAAGTAATATTTCTATTTTATCCACAAGAGCATTTACTGAAAATGGAGGTATGATAAATCCTGTCTTCCCATTTTCTACAATCTCATTTGTTCCACCTCCCGTAGTAGCGATAACAGGTATTCCATAAGCCATAGACTCTAATATCGTATTTGAGACACCTTCTCTGTGAATATTGTTATTGGTACATAAAACAGATATATTAGATATATTTAGTATCGAATCTGTATCATTTCTAAAACCTGTAAATAATATATATTGTTTTTCTGCTTCTGAAAGTTGATTCTGATAAAAATCAATTAATTCCCCTTTTCCTACGCATAGGAATGTAATATCTTTTCTATATGAGATTATTTTTTTTGCTGCATCAATAAATGTTTGATAATCTTTATGTCTATTTATTCTTGCAACCATTGAAACCACATATTTTGTTTTTATATTTAACTCATTTAAAATATCATTTTTTTCTTTTATTTTTTTCTGACGATCGAAATCAAAACCATTATATATTACCAAAGATTTGTTTTTGGGAGCTTTATAAGCAATAAGTCCTGCATAGGAATTTCCAACAACAATATCTGAAATTTTAAATGATATATATTTTACAATATTAGAAATTGAGAAAAATTTTATTGGCATAGCGGCTGTTACTATAGCACTAATATATTTACACTTTATAAAAGGTTTAATAAAGCATAGATAAAAAGAAAATTTCATCAAACTCCAACACATTATATAGTCTGGCTTGATTAATTTTAATGTTTTATACAACTTATAAAATACATTCAAATCGAACCTCCCTTTTCTACCAATAATATGTATTTGCGCATATTTATATAAATCAGTATAATCAACAACGTTATCTATTAATATTACATGAACATCTTTTATATTATGCTCATTTAGCCCTTTAATCATCTGAAGGCATCTTCGTTCCTTTCCACCTCCAGCAAAGACATCTATTAATATTGCTAATCTCATTTTTCACTTTAATTTTCTAAACTTATATTTTTTATAAAATAAGCCTACAAATGCCCAAAATAATTTAATTATAAGCCTGTTAAAAATAATTTTATTTCATATTAAAATTATCAGGAAAAATCATCTTTTTTTTAGTTATAAATTTTTCCTCTGATAATGAAATTAAAAATCTTGCTTTTTCATCTTCAGACATTTTTTTAGAATTTAAATTAAAACGTTCATTTTGTTTTATATACTTTTCAATAGTTGAAATTATTCGAGCAGGATTACCACCTACGACAACTTTTGGTGGAACAGATTTTGTAACAACAGAGCCTGCCGCAATTAATGCGCCATCACCAATTGTAACACCAGGCATTATTAAACTATTAGTTCCAATATATACCCAATCACCAATTGTAACTCTTCCAAATACATCAAAATTAGGCAACACATTTCTTACAACATTTCCACCGCCATGAGTAAAAATTCTGACTCCTGTAGTGATTTGGCAATTACTACCTATAGTTATTAAATATGGTTCTGATGACCAACAATTTTTATCTGGAATGAAATTATTAGTTCCAATTTTAACACCAATGAATTTTGCATACCTTTCTGGCGACATAAAGAATTTAACAATTCGCTTTCTAATATTTGAGATGATTTTCATAATTATAATTTATAAATCCATATAAAATTCAGATAGCCTACGACCTTGATATATTGGGTCAAAAAATTTCATTGCTATTTCTTTTCCTTTTAAACCTATCATACGAGCTTTTTGAGGATCATCTAATATAAACTTCATGTATTTGATAAGTGCATCTTCATCATCCGGATTAAATATCAATGCACTTTTCTTGTCTTCTAAATATAAATTAGCATCACCTATTGTCGTTGTTATCACAGGAGTTCCACAGATAAGCATCTCTCCTAATTTTGTAGGAAAGCAATTTCTCGTTTGTAGATTATCACTTTTATAGATTATGGTCATAGCTGCAAAATACTGTAATGCAGCAACACGTCCTGTTGGAACTAATCCTAATAAATCCACATCTTTTTCAATACCTAATTTCTTTATCAATGGCAAATAACTACATTTTTCTGTTGCCTGAGGACCTGTAAATACTAATTTACAGGTTGTATTTGTTTCTCTTTTCAACCTTGCAAAGGCGTGTAATATTTTAGAAATGCTATCCTTTTGCTCAAGCATTGTTCCTGTATGGATAATATAAGGAACATTGTATTCATTTTTTAGGTTACTCACATCTTTATCGCAAAAAGGATCTTCAACTAATATAGGAACAATAATACTCTTTGCTTTTTTTGACTTATATTTTTCAACAAATTTGTTTAAATCACGAGATATGGCTATAAATCCATCATAATGAGGCATAACGAATCTATATTCAAACCATTTACAGAATTTATGCCACTTTGAATTAACATTCCCTAATGCAGAAGGATGCTCGCATGTTTCTTTTACAACTTTTGCTCCTTTTATTTTTGCAGCTAACAAGATCAATATTTGTAGAAATATAGGATAATAATATACATATACAATTTCTTTTCTGTGTATGTGTTTTAATGCATAAAAGAATGAACGAATATAGTCTATCACTAAATAATCTAATCTTCTAATTATTTTATTTTTCTTGGAGAACTTATACTTTCCACATACATAGATATATGATATTCCTTTATAGATTCCTTCTATTGGCAAACCATCATCATTTTCTTTTTCTAAACACTTTTGACATATAACAACATCTATAATATGTCCTTCGGCTAAAAGACCTTTTGCGTAACAAAGACGTCTTTTGGCTGCAGCCATTCCATAAGGGAAAGTATTATTTATATAAAAATGAATATTCATGTTAATTATAAATATTATATTTTTGTATTTATTATTAATGCAGAAATTTTGTTTATTAATATTGCTATTATTATTCCTAATAATATTATGCACAAATATTCCAAATAATGTCCGTAGAATAGACTGCAATACCCAATTCTATTTACTACATCTTTAATAACTTCACATAAATATATATTTGCTAAATATGATTCTAATGATAGGATTCCAAGCCAAGATATAAATTTAAAGACCACGCTATCTTTTATATAATCAAAACATGTTGCTATTACAATAAGAATAGCAGGAACAATACACCACCATGCAAAAATGTTTGCATTTATTTGATGAATTATCAAATAAGATGAAATGGATAAAATAAGTATTAATAGAGTATTAATTTTAATGTTTTGTTTGACTAATGAAGCCAATGCCATTCCAATTACGAAACTAGGAACTCTTACAAATGTCCATTGAATATTTTTTAATATTTCATAAAATGGTTTATCATGAACACTTTCAATTGATATATTACATAATATTAATATAAAAATAATAATAAATATCGTCTTAAATAGCTTATATCTACCATTATATAAAATTCTATATATTAAAGGTGTTAATGCATATAATGGAATTAATAATGCAATATACCATGCTCCATGATGCCAAACCCAAAATCCAAATGTGGAATAAATTAAGATTTCATGAAAAAAATTAAAATCACCAATAATAATATAATATAACCAAAAAGGTAATTGTATTAATGTATATGGTACAAATATTCTATAAAAACGCTTTTTATACCATGCTTTTAATTTTTTTGTTTTCGATAAAGAATAATAACAACCTAAGCCTGATAAGAATAAGAATATGTCGACCCCAATATTTCCGTAAGCTAAGATGAAACGTAATAATCCATCAACATTTACTCCATATTTTGGTATATGACATAATATAATCATTATGGTAGCAACCCCCCATTAAAAATGTTCTTTGCCTACTTAAAAGACCAAGATTAAAAACATTTAGCTTGTTAATAAGTATCATATTTATTATTTGTATTATAACATAAAATTATGTATTACTATATTTTTTCATATCCAATTTCTCACAACTATGAATATTAAAAAATCCATAAAACCAAAATGATGTAAATACTGGTATTGATAGAATTGGATAAGATATTGCTGATAAGCATAAAATTAATAATAATGCCATTTTCCTTTTTACCACACTATCTTTAGCAATTTTGATTGAAGATATAAATAAAATATAAAAAAATATCACACCTAAAATTAAACCAAATGATGATAACACTTTAACAAGACCGTTTGCTAATACATAATTTGTAGAAATATTAGTTCTAAAATATGAATGGTCTATATTTCTACCATATCCTAAAATAGGATCATTTAGGAGATTTAACCACTCAAAACTCATTGCATCAAAACGATCCAAAGAACCTATATATTCTCCTTCTGCATATTTGTTTGTATTCCATACAAACGATTCTTCTAATCTTGACAAATCTTTGGCATTAGATAATCTTGAAGAAATTTTATCACCCATAAAATCTAATTGCATAAAGCCATAAGTTATTGGAGCTACAACAAATAATAGAAATAATATATTTTTTATATTTAATTTATTTAATAAAAAAACTATGTATAAAACAATTACAGAAAAATATCCTGTTGTAGATTGTGTTGTAAACAACGCTATCAATAGCCACCATATATTTTTATTCCTTTTAAATTTAACACCATATTGACATAAATTACAAAAAATAGCTAAAGAAATCATAATTGCAAAACGCCCAGGTTCCCAAGAGCATCCAGCATTCCTTATAATACCAGAATAAACCTGGCCTTTTGCAGGATCCATCCATGTAAAAAGATACAAAACACTATTTCCATAAGTTGTTTCGGGAAATAACCGAAATATGAATGATGAAGCTGGAACTAAAACTGATATTGCCCATAACCAAACTGCTATTTTACATAAGAAAACCATAATATTCTCATATATTGGAACAATCTTATATCCAAATACTTTATTATGTATATAAGCAATTATAATAGCATATATCATAAAAAAGTGATATGATAGTTCTTCTGTGGTATAAATACCATATTTGACTAAAGAACAAATAGCCCATATTAAATATAAGATAATAACAATAAATAATTTTTTATTGTTAAAAGTGATAGGATTCTTCCTACATAAAATAAATGTTAATACTATTGGCATCAAGAAAGGTATAGGATTTCCTGATAGACTAGCAACCATACGGCTCGTTTCTGGTGTTGCTTGAGCCATATAAATAATCATGACAAACATATAAAATATGCTGTAACGATTGTATTCTTTTTTCCTTTTTGTATTAAAAAAAATCATTATATTTCATCCTTAACAAACTACATTCCGATTCATTCCACGAAATTTTCTATAATAGAATAATAAAGAAAAATAATAAATTGAAGAACTCAAAATTCTTGTTATGATTGCTGCTGTAATTCCATAAAAATATATTCCTATTGTATAACCTACCAACGATATAAATCCACTAATCCATGCTGCATTACGTAAATATGTACCTTTACCATGAGCACCTAAAAAACGATTATATACATCACCCAATCCATGAAGTGTAAATCCAATAGCCATTACACTTGCATAAAATGCTACGTTGGCATAAGAATCATTATATAATATATCCACTATTGGATAAATCAATATTATAAAAGCACATAAACTTGCAATAGACATTAAATATGTTCCCAATAAAAGCTTACGAGGAATAAAAGATTGATGTGCAAATTGCTTAAAATAAGTTGTTCCAATAACATTTGGCAACATCATTAAAGGCGATGTTACTGTTAAAGCTAATGTGTAATACCCAACATTAGTATTATCATTACCAAACACTCCTAAGCTTACTCCTGCAATATATTGAATAGACACATTTGCCAATGAACCATAATATACCTGCAGACCATATTGTTTGTTTTCATCCTTTAATTTATAAAGTGTTTGTTTAAGAGAAGAAAAATTGGGAGAATTCTTAAAAATTAAGAATAATAATATTATTAGCGCAATACCATTTTGCAATAGAAGCATTTTCTCTGCTGATGCGCCACTATATTTATAAACAAGAAATGCAATAATTAAATATATAAATTGTGGCAATAAACGTGCAAAGGCTATTGTTGTTATGCTGTTGTCCCCTTGAGATGAAGTATTAATATAATTAAGTAAAAGAGTTGAACCGCATACAGGTACAACAAGATAAAAAAGATAATAAAACTTTTTGTGGAGACAATAATCATGTATAAAACCGCTTATTAACATCACCACAATCATTAATATTATAGTAATGCCTAATATAAAAACCAATCCTCCTTTTATTTTGTTTGCTTCATCTTTATCCTTTGCCAATGCTAAAAGCCTACTCCCCGAAACAAAATATCCAAATAAAAATATTCCAGAAAAAAAAGCAATTATATTATTAACATAACGTACATCACCATAACTTGAAGGTTCTAGAAATCTTGTATTTACAATAGATACTAAAACTCCTAAGAATATACCAATTATTGTGCACGAATACAATAAAATTACTTGCCGTTTAGATTTATTTAAATTCATTATATAATATATAAACTATCAATCCTATAAATTACAAATTAAACATTTTCTTCGCCTCTTCATAACTATCCAAGCTACCTATATCAAACCTTTTTCCCGGCATTACCCAGGCATGCATATCGGTATTCTCACAAAGATAATGGGCAAGATTACCCGGAGCATCAAATCCACAGCCGTGGCTCATGCAGTCTTTGATAAGCGGCAAGTCCTTTTTGCTGTATATATAGAATGGAGGAACAGCCCAGTTTGATACAGGTTTTTCAGGCTTCTCCTGCATCTGCAGCACTTTCATATTTTCATCAACGGCAATCACTCCTGTACGCTGCAGCTTCTTCAGTTCAGGTTCGTTATGGCACATTATCACAGACGTACCTTTCTCCTTGAAGAAGTCTACAAAGCCCTGCAGCGAGAAGTCGAGTATGTTGTCTGCCGCTACGACCATCATGTCGTCATCCACATTGCAGCTGTCAATGGCCAGCAGCAGATCCTTAACGGCTCCAAGGCGTGTCTCGTTAGTCTCTGTCCCGTCGTCAATAATTCTTACGGGCTTTGACATTTTATGCTCTGCCGCCCACTTCTCAAAATGACCTGCAAACTTATGATTTGTTACAATGATATGCTCGTCAATATCATCAATCTTATCTATATCGTCAAGTAGTCTGCCTAAGATAGTGCTGTTACCTATTTCTAACAGTGGCTTCGGAAAATTCTCTGTCAACGGATAAAGCCTCGTTGCATATCCGGCTGCTATTACTATATTTTTCATATTTAGCTTATTCTGTTATAATTTTAAAGAAACTCAACACCGTTACTCGGGTTGCAGAAGTACACTTCAAAGGTGTCCTTATATTGTGGAAAACGATTCAAATATTCTTCACTTACATATTGTTTTATCTGTTCCTCCTTCGACGGATCAACCAAGGCTATACATGCTCCTTTAAATCCCGCTCCGCTGAACCGTCCGCCGTATATGCCATCAGTTGTCCGCATTATTTCATATAAGGCAATCAGTTCTTTTGAGCCACATTCATAATTGTTTATCGAACTTTCACAGCTCTCAAATATGAGCTTTCCAAAAGCTTCTATGTCACCACGTTTCCATGCTTCAACACCTTTTCTCACCCTCTCACATTCTGTATAGAAATGCCTTCCACGCTTGGCAAATCTTTCAGGCATCAGGTCTGCATATTTCACGAAGTCAGCTTCAGGTACATCTCTAAGGCGCGTATCTTCCAGTTCCTTCAGCGGCTTGTTCATGTATGCTTCTGTAATCCATGCAGCTGTTTTACATTCAGACACACGCAAGTTATAGTCGGTGCCCGTCAGCTTACGTGTCACTCCACTGAAGAATACTCCTATTTTGAACGGCATCTGCACGTTGCCACTACCAAAAGGAATAAGTTCATACTCTGATGTCTCTGTGTCAAGATACAGCAGTTTGTCTGACTCACACAACACCACACAGGCCTGATCCAATATACCATTTCGCAAGCCTACATATTCGCGCTCTGCCTTGCTTGCATAGCTTATCACGTGCATTTTGTCAAGGCTTATGTTGTTTACCTTTGCTATAGCCATTACAAATCCGCATAGCAGTGCTGCCGACGAGGATACTCCGCCTACCGGCATTGAGCCTTTAACTATTCCGCGCACACCTTTTTCCAGATGATAGTCCTGCTGTAAAGCCCAAACTGCCCCACGCAGATAGTCGCCCCAATTGTTTTGTTTTTCATCCACAGGCTTCTGAACATTGAAAGTCATCAGTCCTTCAAAACTCAACGAGGCCATTTCTACCTTTCCCGTATCTGTAGCCGAAAACAAGAAATCAATGCCATTGTCAAAAGCAAAACCGCTTACCAATCCGTGCTGATGGTCAACATGCGCGCCTAACGGACAAATGCGGTATGGCGAAAATAACTGATATAAGGCATCACCCTTACCAAAGAAGGTACGATACGCCTGATGTAAATCTTGCATGATTAATTCTATTATTTTCTATTGAAAACTATTTATAAATCATTGATTTTTTAATCAAAACTCAGTGGTTTTCTTTACAAAAACAAATGAGTTATAAGAAGAGCAGGCGCCAAAGCGCAATTAAAAATTAATAGTTAAAAGTGAAAAAACAAAGTTCGACGTTAGTCAATCCAAATGCTCTGTTAGTTCTTTTCGTAAGAGTTGGGTTTGCTATTGACTCTAACTTCTAGCCAACTTGTTGGCGATAACTTCTATAACTACTTTAACCCCTATCCGGATTCTGCATCTGTCCTTCTTTTTTCACCTCTGTTCTTAGTAATTTATCTTTACATATCGAAAGTATAATCACCTTGTAGTAAGGTTGTATATATTTTGTTCGTTATATAACATTTATTGTTCTATATCAGAAAATCTTTTTCGGGTTTTGAAAAAGATTTTGAAAATAAATATTTACATTTTATTTTTCGGTTTTATTTTTTTATTTCAAAAAAGATTTGGACTTTTTCGCGTTTTTTTGCTACAGGTAGTGATTAAAGCCTGCAGTGCTCTGTCAAAGGGTAACTGCACAGATGCAAGTCGCTGTATATATGCATGTTACGTTTGTTTCTTATTCCATTTTCAGTCTTCAAGAGCACTGTAAGAGTGATAGGGTGGTAAGCTGTTTTCAAAACTTTTTATATATATGCAATAAAATAAATTATCGGCATGTATATATATTCATTTTATTTTTTTTGCGCGTATATAATATAAAAAGTTTATAAAGTAGGTGGTAAACCTGTCAGTATTTAAGTGAAGAACGAAGAGTGAAGAGTGAAAAATCCAATTGCCTTGTGGATTATTCTCACAAATTGGCTGATATCGAATTACGTTTTATAATTCTACATTTTCAATGTTCTATTTTTAGTAAGTTAGCGCATTGGATAATAATAATCACCTCTGTCACCTTTTGTATTTATACGAAAATCTCGATCAATTAATGCCATTTTTATAAGTTCTTTTGACATAGGTGTATGTAATACAGGAACTTTATGTTTATTGTCACGAAATATTGGTAATTTATTCCATAGATTCCTCACATTATAAGTAAAACCATTGTTATCATGAATATCAGATAAATCACTATATTCTGGATAAATGACAATTATGGGAAGATTCAATATATTTATAGCATAATTTATTTCTTCCCTTAAAGCTCGACTATTTGTCGTATTAGAACTTAAAAAGAGTATAAGATTAACAGATAGTCTTAGACGTTCATGTAATCTTGGCTTTAATGTTCTTTCCCAATTACTGTCATCCCTTACATTGTAAGTTTTTGAATGAGCATCAATAAATTTAAATTCACTATCTGAAGCCTTCCATGCTTTTAGCATTTGATAATAACAAAAGTCTTTTTGAAGGTATGCACGTAAATTACTTTCATTAAATGGTTCATTAACATAAAATGCTACATAATTTGCATTTCTATATACTGGTTTCATAAGGCGTTTATTTAAGAGTTTTCCAACGGTCATAAAGATATTTTATTATATTGAGATTAAGAGTTTTCATTTGTTCTTTATTATATATACAAATATATAAGCCTTTTGTTATCGCAAGTTTGTCTATATTATTAGCCATTCTTACCATTGTATCAAGTATTTGCATATTTGTAAGTTGATATCCAGAAATTCCACTTCCAACAAGAGGAATATTAACTGAATTTCCGTCACATAATTGTTCTATTCCATCATACATCTTTCTTATAATCTCTGGATATTCCTCTGTCGATACTTCAACATGTTCATTAGAATTGAATCTAGTGACAGCAACTAATATATATAATTGTTGGTTATCTTTTATACGAATACATGTTCCTAATGGATATCTATCTTGTGGAAGGTCAGAAACTAAATTTCTAGTTCTATTTGCAGGTAATTTTTCTTTTTGTAATAATTGGGTTGCTATTTGTTGCCTTAGTTCGTTTATTCTTCCAGCAAAAAGAGATAAGAATTGGCCATGCAATGATTTTGGATTTATTATATTATCACCAAGGTGTGTATCAAAATATTCATTTACAGGGATGACTCTGACACCATTTGATTGTAGAATATCAGCTTGGTGTACATAAATTTTAGTCCTTTTGTTTATCTCCAATACTATATTATCATTTTTCTTAAAAAGACTCAGATATGTATATACTACAGATATTATTATGATGAAAACTCCTTTTATTATTTTACATTTTGTATCACAATTAAAAAAGTATTCTGATAGTTCGGAAATTGTCATCAATATTCCAATACATGTAAAGAATTTCGAAAAAAGAATAATTCTATATTCACATATTTTTTGTATCATTTTTCCTTTATATAAATAACATTTAACTACAATTGAATTTGGATATTTCTCTTTTTACTGTTAGCGTTTCATTTAAACACACGAATTATCATCACGCACTTGATGCGGAAACCATAAACATTAAAAGTATCGATGCCTCGATAATGGATTCCTACTCGGATGCAGATACGATAAGCCTGAGAGACAGAACATTTCTATGTGATGAGTGAAAAGTGAAAAATCCAATCGCTTTGTTGGATCTTTTCGCAAGCACTGCGTTTGCTATAGCCTCTAACTCCTATAACTACTTTAACTTCTTTAACTCCTATCCGGATTCTGCATCTGTCCTTCTTTTTACCTCTATTCTTAATAGTTTATCTTTACATATCTAGAGCATAATCACCTTACTGTAACCTTATCACGTTTTTGCACATTTTAGTCGATTTTCAACATATAATGAATGTTAATTTCTTGTCATCCAAAATTTGGATATTAACATTGTTAACGTTTTTTTTACTCGCTTTTTCGGCATATTTTCGCATAAAAGTGACAACCTTGCCTATAAGGTTGCAGTGGTATACGCCTCATCATCACGCATTATCTTATATCATTTATTATCAACGCCTTACACCAGATAATAGTTCCGAAATTACGACAAAACAGGCATTAGGGTGTGATAGGGTGGTAAGTAGGTTTCGTAACTTTTATATAATATTTGTTTTTTGTGTCATCCAAAATGGATATTAACACTTATATTCCTCGGGCGCGCGCGTAAGGAGTTTATAGAGCAGGTTACCACCCTATAACAGGGTGAATTAAAAATGAAAAATTAAAAGTGAAAAATGCCTGGCGGAATTTAGAGTGAAAAATCCAAATACTTTGCTGGATCTTTTCGCAAGTACAGCGTTTGCTATTGCCTCTAACTCCTAGCTCATCTTAGTGATTTAACTCCCAATGACAATAGCACAGGAAGCCATGTGTCTTTATTGCTTCTTGCCAGCATCAGGACTAACTTTCTTAATTTTTAATTGCGCAAGCCTGCTTTTCATTCTTCACTTAGAAAAATCGAAACATAAGCCTCCCCATGGGGGAGGTTTGGTGGGGCTCTTTATTTGCGCCTCAGTCTCTTGTGAGCTGTGTGATGAGCTGTGTGAAGTAGTTGCGCCACTCGTTGAGCTTTTCTTGTTCTGCTTGCTGTTGTGGCGACTTGATGAGGCGATAGTTTTCTATCCTGCGCTTGTAGCCGTCTACTATTATCGAGTTGGCGGCCAACAGCTGGATACAGGTAAGGCTGTCGCCAGACTTCAGGTTGTTGTCTTAGACTGCTTTAATGAATCCGTGACGTACATGCAGCTCTGTTTCTAGTGTCCTGCAGCTGCGGCAGGTTGACTTAACTAATTTGTTGATAACCACTGTGGTTAACAGACGTGCCTTCTTTTCGGCTGATTCTAAATTTTTCATTGTTGTATAATTGAATTTACACAATATCATTTTTGGTGCCGGGGGGTATCATCGGTAGTTATAGTAGTTAAAGAAGTTATAGTAGTTAAAGTCATATGCTTTGTTGATTTTTATCATAACTTCATAATCACTACGTTTGGTAATGTGCCGGCGGATCTGCGCTTTTATCGGTAGTTATAGTAGTTAAAGTCATATGCTTCGTGGCTTCTTATCATAACTTCATAAT
>ENA-OPKO01000105-OPKO01000105.1-human-gut-metagenome-genome-assembly--contig:-NODE-105-length-22588-cov-1.986864_pt1 | contig 22588 bp, 17 predicted proteins | sample MGYA00241784_ERZ501695 | MGnify/ENA primary metagenome ERZ501695 (study PRJEB25962, sample SAMEA2042201) | human gut metagenome | biome: human gut; feature: human-associated habitat; material: faeces... | reverse complement strand
CAACAACAAAGACTATCTCGATCAGGTTTATTATGCCATCGGCAACATATACATGCTGCAGAAAGACACCGCCAACGCCATTGCCGCCTACGAGAAGGGCAACACCAAGTCGACACGCAACGGCATTGAGAAAGGCGTGCTGCTGCTTACTCTCGGCGACATTTACTGGGACAAGGAGGACTACAGCAACGCAGGCAGATGCTATGGCGAGGCAATAGGACTGCTCGACAAGGAGCGCGACGACTACGAACAGCTGTCGGAACGCTCTAAGGTGCTGGACGAACTCGTGCCATACACCGACGCCGTACACCTGCAAGACTCGCTCCAGGCTCTGGCAAAGATGCCTGAGAAAGAAAGAAACGAGGCCATCGACCGCGTGATAGAGGCTCTGAAGAAGAAAGAGAAGGAAGAACGCGACGCACAGGCTGAGCTTGACGCACAGCAGCAGATGGCGCAGCAGGGCGGAATGGGCAACATGAACAACACCAACAACATGACCAACAACGCCACCGACAAGTCGGGCAAATGGTACTTCTATAACCCAACGGCCGTCAGCCAGGGTAAGGCTACGTTCCAGAAGATGTGGGGACGGCGTGAGAATGTGGACGACTGGCAGCGTGTCAACAAGACTGTCGTGTCACTCGACAACAATCCTGCCGAAATGACCGACGAGATGAGAGACTCCATCGCGGCGGCAGAGGCTGCTGCCGACTCGCTCGAAAACGTGATGGACAGCGCGCAGAACAATCCGCACAAGCGCGAATATTATCTCAAGCAGATACCGTTCACGGAGGAGCAGGTGGCCGAAAGCAACAAGATCATTGAAGACGGACTATTCCATGCCGGCATAATATTCAAGGACAAGCTCGACAATCTGACTCTGAGCGAGAAGACCCTGCGGCGTCTTACAGACAGTTATCCCGACTTTGAGAACATGGACGAGGCTTTCTATCATCTCTATCTGCTCTACTCGCGACGGCAGGACAAGACGCAAGCAAACATATTCCTCGACAAACTGAAGCGGAGCTACCCCAAGAGCCAGTGGACCATTCTGCTGTCTGACCCCTATTTTGAAGAGAACGCCAAGTTCGGCGAACATATAGAAGACTCGCTCTATGCTGCCACATACAACGCCTTCAAGGCTGGCAAATACGAGGAGGTGAGCGCCAACACGTCGCTGTCGGCAAAACGATTCCCGCTTGGAGCCAACCGCGATAAGTTTATATTCATCGGCGGACTGAGCAAGCTCAACAGCGGCGACAGCAACGGCTGCCTCACAGACATGCAGGAGGTGGTTAGCAAGTATCCGCAAAGCGACGTAAGCCCCATGGCCGGAATGATTATCAACGGAGTGAAGGCCGGACGACAGCTGCGTGGCGGAAAGTTCGACATCGGCGACGTGTGGGAGCACCGCTCGGTGGTGCTGAGCGACAGCGACTCCATCGCCGCGCGTAAGTTTATAGCCGAACGCAACACCGACTTCACGTTCATGATGGTCTATTCGCCCGACTCGCTCAACGAGAACAAGCTGCTCTTCGAGCTTGCGCGCTTCAACTTCTCCAACTTCATCGTGCGCAACTTCGATATCGTCATCGATGAACTCAACGGCATGCACCGCATGATGGTGAGCGGATTCAGAAACTACGACGAGGCTCTGCAGTATGCACGCCAGCTCTACAAGAACCAGCAGGTGATGAAGCTTGCACAGAAAGGGCGCGCCATAATCATCAGCGACAGCAACATCGAACTGCTCGGAACGCAATACAGCTACAACGACTACGACAATTTCTACGAGCAGCACTTCGTTCCGCTGCGCATAAGCACAGTCAGACTGCTCACGGAGCCTTCTACCATAGAGTTTGAAAAGCCGGACAACGGCGAAGGCGGAGAGACCGACGGACTGTATAACGGCGGCGTAATAGAAGAAGGTCTATACATCAACGATGATCAGCCTGCAACAGGAGAGGCCGACAGCGGAATATCCATCCCCGTTGAACCTGAGAACACGCCTGCAACAGGCACTCAGGACGACAACACGATAGCTATACCTGTTGAGGAAGAAAAAGCCGGCGGCAACGCTGACGACGGCGGCATTGTGATACCCGACATGCAGCAGAACAATGCCACAAACAACGGCAATGCGCAGCAGGGCACTACTCAGACCGACAACAACAGCTTCATGATTGAGCCTGAGCCGCAGACTGAACAGCCTGCTACGCAAGACTCACAGGGATTTAAAATAAGCACAGATGTCTACGACACGAATGCCAACGGCAACGCTGCCGGAAGCCAGACACAGCAAGGCAACGCACAGACAGACGTTATGACAGACGACGTCGAGCCGCAACAGCAGCCCGAACAGCCGCAACAGACTAAGCAGCCTGTGCCTGCCGTTCCGCAGAAAGAGGAGCCGGCAGCCAACGATACCGACGAGCTTATATTCGACTTTGGCGACGACACCGGCACCGGAAACAGCAATGCTAACAACAGCACTAACAACAATAACGGCAACGACAGCAACAACAAGCAGAACGGATACGACCTTGAGGACGAATATTACGACCTCGACGGTTTCTGATGCAATGCCCGAACTGCCGCAACACTGCTGCAACATCTGTCATGAAAAGGACACTGCGACAGTCTGCCTGACAAGGGCAGCATAACAAAAAGAAAGGAGTAACATGAGCAACGGATTATTACTTTGGGTTGACGACGAGATAGAACTGCTACGCGCACATATCATTTTTCTCGAGAAGAAAGGTTACGAAGTGGTTACAGTCACCAACGGCACCGACGCCATAGACCAGTGCCGGCAGAAGACTTTCGACCTTATTCTGCTCGACGAGATGATGCCCGGCCTGAGCGGACTGGAGACCCTGCAGAGCATCAAAGAAATATCGCCCGCCACGCCGGTGGTTATGGTAACCAAGAGCGAGGAGGAAAACATCATGGACCAGGCCATAGGCTCAAAGATTGCCGACTATCTGATAAAGCCGGTCAACCCGAGCCAGATACTCCTTACGCTCAAAAAGAACATTCACCGCAAGGAGATTGTAACCGAAATAACACAGAGCGGATATCAGCAAAGCTTCCAGGACATAGCCCTGCAGATAAGCGACTGCAAGACATACAACGACTGGATGAACGTCTATAAGCGCCTTGTCCATTGGGAACTGGAGCTCAGCAGCACCGACAGCAGCATGACCGAAATGCTCAACATGCAGAAAGAAGAGGCCAACAACGGCTTCGCAAAATATATAAAAGCCAACTATATGAACTGGGTGGCGCCACAACAGGCAGGCGCATCTTCAGCAAGCCGCGGCACGCTAAGGCTCAGCCAGATGAGACAGGCGCCAAAGAACACTCAGGCCGACAACGAAGACAGACCGCTGATGAGCATGGACATATTCAAGAAAAAGATATTCCCCATGCTCGACAACGGCGAAAAGGTGTTCATGATTGTCATCGACAACTTCCGCCTCGACCAGTGGCGCATGCTCTCGCAGGAGATAGGCGACATGTTCGACATCGACGAACAGACCTACATGAGCATTCTGCCAACCGCGACACAATATGCCCGCAACGCGATATTCAGCGGACTGATGCCCGTGCAGATAGCGCAGATGTTTCCCGAGCTGTGGGTTGACGAAGACGAGGAAGAAGGCAAGAACCTCAACGAAGAGCCGCTGATAAGAACACAGATAGAAAGATTCCGCCGCCGCGACACGTTCTCTTACCATAAGATTAACGACTCGGCAGGCGCCGACAAGTTTCTACAGAAGTTCAACCAACTTGAGGCAAACGACCTCAACGTGGTGGTAATCAACTTCATCGACATGCTGAGCCACGCCCGCACAGAGTCGAAGATGGTGCGCGAGCTTGCCAACGACGAGTCGGCCTACCGCAGCATAACGCTAAGCTGGTTTCGCCATTCGGTATTGTCAGACCTGTTCAAGTTGCTGTCGCAGAGCAACTACACCGTCGTGATAACCACCGACCACGGCAGCATAAGGGCATCTAAGCCGGTGAAAATCATTGGCGACCGCAACACAAACACCAATCTGAGATACAAGTTGGGCAAGAATCTCAACTATAACGCAAAGGAAGTGTTCGTGATAAAAGAGCCGCACAAGGCACAGCTGCCCGCCCCCAACCTTAGCACATCATACGTGTTTGCCACGGGCAACTCGTTCTTTGCCTACCCGAACAACTACAACTACTACGTGTCTTACTATAAAGACACGTTCCAGCATGGCGGCATCTCCCTCGAAGAGATGATTGTGCCGCTGATAACCCTGAAGGCGCACAAGCGCTAAACCGGACAGCAGGATAGGAAAACAAGCAAGGGAACAAGGTGAAAAGACAATATAACGAAACGTAAAAACACCAACAATATGGAGATAAGAATTGAAAACATTGAAAACATCAAGCATGCGGCAAAACAGTTTGTCGACAACATGGGACGCAGCAACGTATTTGCCTTCTACGGCAAGATGGGCGCCGGCAAGACAACATTCATCAAGGCCGTATGCGAGTGTATGGGGGTTGAAGACGTCATAACGTCGCCCACCTTCGCCATCGTCAACGAATACACGTCAGAGACAACCGGCGACACAATCTATCACTTCGACTTCTACCGAATAAAGAAAATTGAAGAGGTGTATGACATGGGATATGAAGAATACTTCTACAACAACAGCATCTGCTTCATAGAATGGCCCGAACTGATAGAAGACCTGCTGCCCGAAAACGCCACAAAGGTAACTATCGAGGAACAGGAAGACGGCAGCCGCGTGGTTAAGTTCTGAAAAGACAACCAGAATAAAGCATTTCGCAACATAACGAAATCCGGTGAAAGGCAAACATTATTAATGCCTTTCACCGGATTCTGTTATATTATCAACCACACAAAAATATTTTCTATAAATCCTTCATCTCCTTAATCTGCCGTATCACTATGTCGTTAGCCTGCTGCATCTTGCGGAGCATCATCAGTCCGAGAATTAGTCCTACGACAAAGCCTACACACAGACCTACAATCATGCTCCTCGGACTGCCGCCCCTTGCTGTCTCTAAACTAATCATCTCATAGCCGTACCATGCAGCCCATGCCAAACCAAGCGGAAGGTTAATCATCATCAGACGCACACGCTGACGCTTCATCCTTACCAGCTTTTCGCCTGTTTTCAGCAAGTCGCCCTCAAGCAGTTCGCTCTCCTTTATCCTGTTGATATAGGCAGAGGACACCAGGCACCAGCTAAACAGCACAACGCTCAGCACAAAGAACAGCAGCGACAGACCGAACAGTTCCATGAAAGCATACATAGCTGCAATGCATACTATCACCATAACCACATCCAAAACCACCATACGCCTTACCAGCGACATGCGGTCGTTCATCGCCCGCCTCATCAGGCGCTCGTTAAGCATGGTCTGCCCTTCTATCTTGTTTTTCAGGATGGCCATCTGCGCCTTCATTTCCTCAAGTCCGTTGTTGTCTATAATATTCTCCATAACAGAATCCTTTCTTTAATCGTTTGACATTTTTTTGAGCAACTCTCTTATCCTTACGAGCTTAACCGAAACATTCTTTGCCGATATACCCATCACCGCCCCAATCTCGTCGTAGCTCAGGTTTTCGAGCCAAAGCAGCACCAGAGCCTTGTCGAAAGGTCCGAGGCGGTTGATTCTTTTATACAGCAACTGCACCTGGCGCGTGTCGGCATCGTTGTCTTCAAACAGGTTGATGCTCATCGACAGCGGCACGGTCTTGTGCCTTTTCTTCTTACGGTCGACCGAAATACACGTGTTAAGGCTCACGCGATAGATCCATGTCCTTATGTCGCTCTTGCCCTCAAAGGCCGCAAAACCTTTCCATAGGTTGATGAGCACCTCCTGAAACAGGTCGCTCACCTCGTCGGCATCCTTCGAGAACATATAGCACACTGTGTATATCGTGCTGCGGTTTTCCCGCACAATCTGCGCAAATTGTTTCTCCGTTGTTTCCATTATCTTATCCGAATAATTAAGTTACTTTTAACCGTTAGACGCAGCTACGGCCAAAAAACTACACAAAACTAACATTTTATTCTGAAATAATTCTGTATATTTGGAAAACAATAAAAGCTACAGCCTGCATTTACGGCATGAAAACAGGAAGAAATACTGACTGTGACACAAAGAAATGACGGTAACAGACAAACATACAGCCGGATAATATCCGTTCGTCATTATTAGCTATTTTTCACCTGCCGCAATGCACGTTTTCGTGGTCTTACGGATTATTATAATAAAAGACAAACTAAAAAAACTTATACGTCATGAGAACAATAATAACATTCATAATGTTCGTGGCAGCAGCGTATGCAGCCATGGCACAAAACAGGACACAGGACAGGAAGCTCAGCAAGAAGGAGAGAAAACTGATGGAGGCACGCATAGACAGCGCCCTGAACGCCGAAGCCGTGCAGGCAATAAACGACACAGCGTTTACGATAGAGGCCGACAAGGTGGAGTTTAAGCGCGGATATACGGCACACGTAACCGCAAGCACCAACTTTGTGGCAGTCAGTGGCAGCAATGCCATCGTGCAGGTAGCGTTCAACGTGCCGGTGTCGGGCTTCAACAGCCTTGGCGGAATAACGCTCGAGGGCATCGTTACGGGCTATAAGGTAAGCTCCGACAAGAAGGGCAACACCTACGTAAAGCTAAGCGTATCGGGCAAAGGCATATCGGCGCAGCTGTTCATTTCGCTATGGAAGGATGCCAACAAGGCTACCGTCAGCATACAGCCCAACTTCAACTCAAACAAGCTGACGCTGAGCGGAATGTTGTGGAAGCCTGAGCGGAGCAACATTTTCAAAGGCACCACGTTCTGAACCAGCCCCTAACGCAGGCAGCGGTGTCAGCTGCGGCGCAGCACATAGAAGCACGACGAGGAAAGAAAGTTTCTGACATACGGCAGCATGCGCAGCGGCGAGGGCAGCACCATCGGCCTGAGGCCAAACTTGGTTTCATAGTGAGGATTTATCATCCACAGCCGCATGTCGGCCACGGCATATCCCGCCCGCGCCGCAATACGGCTGAAAGTCTCTACCGTGCAGCGCGTCTGCCTTATTGACATCAGCTCGCCTATGGTGAAGTCGTCTTCGCCAAAGAGCCTGAGCACGTGTCCATAAACGGCACGAGGCAGGAGATGGACAAACGGCATACGCGACAACAACCGGCTGCGGGCTATCTGCTGATGGCCGCCAAAAGGCATCTGCCACGGCGGAAAGGCTACGAACACCGCACCATGCGGAGCCAGCATGCAGCTGAGCTTTGACAGCAGTGCGGCCTTGTCGGGCACATGCTCCACCACGTCGTGCATTATGATGAGGTCGAAGCTGCGGCCACGGCAGTCGTAGTCAAGTATATCGCAGCACACCAGCTCAGCCGCGGCCCCTTCTTCCCTGAAGTAAGTCTGCGCCTGTCTGATTCTCAGTTCCGACATATCCACACCCGTAACACGGCACGCCCTGCGCGCAAACGGCAACAGATTGCCTCCCTCGCCGCATCCCACCTCAAGCACTCTAACCCCACTCGTAGCTATAAAACGGCTGAGATATGGTATAAAATATTTTTCTGTCGTTGCCGCCTCTTCCATGAAGTAGCGGCGCCTGTCCAAATGTCTTGCCTGCATATTTTCTGTCTTTTTGTTCTAATCATAATGAGTGCTAACGGCAGAAAATACTGCACGCATTTCCCGATTTTATAAAGACAAACGGCAATCCGGCCGAATCATAATAACAGGTTTAGATTTAAAAGCACTGCAAAAGACGACCTTTCGCAATGCAAAAGGGCATCTTTCAGGCTCCAATATGCGGCAAACGACAATGCAAAAGGTATGCTTTTACATTAAAAGAACATGACACGCCGTACAGAATCTACATAATTCACTGTATATATAAAAAAGTTTTCAAAAAACTCATCACTCGTCACAAAGCCGTTTAATTAGTTGTCTGACAGATAATTAAGGTGTGACGAGTTGATTTTTCAACTCGTCACATAGAGGTTGGGGAGTGCTTTGTATCACTCACTGAGGTGAGCTATGAATTAAAGGCGATACACCATTACTCGCTGTTCAATCCGTACCAAGTTGCTAACAGATGCATCATTATAATATATCCCTGAGACAGCATACCGCCATATATAGAATAAGGACAACCCAAAACTGCACTACACATTGCCAAGACTTACATAAGCAATGACTTGGGGGAGAACACGACCCGACACGGTGCAACTAAATATTTTTCTCTCGAATATACGGATACAAAACAGCAGAGCTTTTGCCCCTACGGCATCTATACCGCTTATGTAATTTTAGCATTGCTAAGATGTAAAGAGTCTAATACAAGTTAAACAATAATGTTAAAAATATACCGATTATCAAAACAATTTACATCCTTTTATAATTTAATATATGATTTTAATTATATTTGCATATCAATTAATATTTTGAACTTAAAACAATTAAAGCAATGAAAAAATATTTAATCCTTTTATTATTAGTGACATTTGCTTTTTCTGCTAACGCGCAAGATATTAAAATGTCAGAAGTAATTGAGACGAATGTTTCTAAAGATTTAATGTGGATAAACCTAAAAAAATGGATTTCTTCCGAATTTAACTCTTACGATCATGTAGTAGATTTAGAGGATAAGGAAAATGGAATAATTATAATTAAATGGAAAAATCCAACTGTTTTGGATCCAAGTGAATTTTTAAAACTTATAATTTCATCTACTATTGAAATAGACATTAAAGATAATAAATTCAGATATATTGTTTCGGATGGACAAGTATTAGCAACTCCTAATATTGATGACCCTTCAAGAATGACAACTTCATCCATAAATCTTGCTGAAAATGACATTAATTTTTTTTTAAACCTAATCGGAGATAACGAAATGATAATTATTGACGAGGATTTTAAAGCTCAAGTTAATTATTATAAACAAGAAATAGATAATTTACCAAAATATAAAAATGAGAAGAAAAATAAATTATCATATGAATGGGAAATGGCAAAAAGAAAATACGAGATATTGAAAAATATACTCGTCACGTTTAATAATACTAATCAAGCACTTATTAATTCTTTAAAAGAATCATTAACGACAAAGGATGATTGGTGAAAATAAAGGTTAAAGGCATTCTGTGAAACATGCCTTTATAAGTAATAATAGTTGCGACACAGTAATTAAAAGTAGAGTCAACCAATAACAGTTATAAGTTTAACTGGAGTCAACTTTAATCAGGGAATGGGTTGTTAGAAGTCAACCAATTTTCGGAAAGGACAAATAAAAAAATTACGGCAATGTGTGACGAGTTGAAAAATCAACTCATCACATAATAAGCATCTGATTGTCAATACATTAAACGCAGATGTGACGAGTGACGAGTTTTTTTAAAAACTTTTTATTCAAAGTGTCCTTTCCAAAAATTGGTTGACTTCAAAAAACATCTAATAGCTGATACGGATACCAAAAGGAAAAGATAGCTGCAAAGGCTTATCAGTCCACTGGGTTTCTGCCTTGTTGCCGTTAGGGATATACCACGTTATACGCGGACTGAAAAACAATTCGAGATGCGGCGCTATCTCATAAGCCATGCCGACGCCAGCCCCCACAGACCACTGCAGCCCGGTGAAGCCAAGGCTAACAGACCTGCTGAACTCTGTCTTGCCGTCGATGTTGTAAAGCTTGTCTGACTTTGCGCTGAACGGGACGTCAATAGCCATGCCGGCAGTCAGATAGGCAGACATACGGCCGCGCCGCACAAACGTGTAAGTGGCATTTACGGGCATGCCGACATAAAATATGCGCTGACGCTCGCTGATGTTTGTCGTGTCAGAACTGCCTGTAAGCATGTTGGTGGTGTGCCGTGTAACGCGCAGTCCCATGTCAAGGCTCCATCTGTCAGACAGACGCCGGTTGAAGTTGAGCCCCAGCTGCAGCGGCTTTTCATAGTTCTTATGCGTAACAATCTTGCCGCTGTTCATAAGCGCTATGCGCAGAAGAACGTCGCGCTCTATCGGGTCAAGACTCTCGCCGACATCATAAGTGAGATAATGTACGAGCTGTTCCCAGGTTTCAATCTCCACCCTCGTGCCCGAGCCTACAGCATGTTCTATAACCTCGATTATGCGCGGCATTATCACGTCCGACGCCCTTTCCATCATCGAACTGAATCCGAGCAGCCAGCCGTCATGGCTCTTTGTTGTGACATTAATACATGAACTATCGACAGGAGCCACATCTGCCATGACGGGCGACGGCTCAACGGCTACGGCCGATCCGCTGCCGGCAATGCGGCACAGGGCGTCAACACTTTCGACAAGGGCATCAGCACGCAAGGTGTCGGCAGGACAAGCCAGACAAAGCCCTGCGCCAAGAGAGTCTTCGGCATGGAGACTCTGCACGACATTTCCGTCTGCCGACGGTGCGACATGCATATCTGCCACGGGGCCTGCGCAGCTGCCACCGGCTGCGTGACGAGCTGTGCCGACAGACGCCACGTCAACTCCGGTTGTCCGTCTGAACGGCTGCCGGAGCAATAACGTCACTACCGAAACGGCCACTGCGGCAAGCAGCAGAACGAGGCGGGCTCTGTAGGCTGTTATCATCTTCTGCAAACTGACACGTGCCCTGAGCAACTGTGATGACGACGTGCGCGGCCTTATGCCTAGCATACGGGCTATCTCGTCGTGCGACAGGCCTTCGAGCACCGACAGGCGGAACACGTTGCGGTAGCCCTCGGGAAGCATGTCGATCATGCGCATAAGCTCATCAAACGGAATGTCGCACCCGCTCTGCCCTTCTTCAGTCTCAACCGGCACGTCTGCCACAGCTCCGGCCACAGGCAGGTTCTTTCTGTCGTTGAGATATTTCACGGCAAGATTGGTCATCACCCTGCTCATCCATGCCTCAAGGCGGGCAGGACTGCGCAGCGAGCCTATCGACGAGAATATTATGATAAAGCCGTCGTGGAGCAGGTCTTGGGCTGCGTCTTTGTCTTTAACGATATCTGCACAAAGCCTGAACAACCTGCCGGAATAGGTCTGATACAGAAGCGCCAAGGCGCCTCTGTCACCATCCTTACATCTTCTGACAAGTTCTTCTGTTTCCATATCTACGTGCCGGGCGCCGCAGGTGCCCTTTATATATGATATAAAAAGGACGAAAATACTGCATGCCGCGGTTGCTTTTTTTTCAGAAAAACACAAAATCACAAAGCGCCGCACCCTGCCCGTGCCATGCACGCAGCCATGCTATGACATACAAAAAATGCGGAGCGGCATTAATAACATTAAAGCCGCTCCGCACTAAAAAAATATCTTCAGGCGTGTTATTACAGCAGAGACTCAAACTTCTCCTGCAATTTTGCCTTTGTTGTTGCACCTACAAACTTGTCTACAACCTCACCGTTCTTGATGAACAGTATTGTAGGAATGTTGCGGATGCCAAACTCCATGGCGATGTCGTCGTTCTCCTCTACGTCGCATTTACCAACAACGATCTTGCCTTCATACTCGTTAGCCAGCTCCTCAACGATAGGTGCGATGGCACGGCAAGGACCACACCATGTAGCCCAGAAATCAACTACTAAAGGCAGTGCGCCATTCTTCAGACTCTCAAAGTTCTCTGTTGTAATTTTTTCCATCTTTCTTTTGTAATTTATTATGTTAATAATTAGGTTTTGTCTTCTACTGTTTTGCCAACAAACATTATGCCATATTTTCTCTGACAGAGCCTTTGCGGCCAATTGTCACACATCGTGGCGGGCAATTATATTTGTCAGTTTATTTTATAGTCGAGCGCCTCGCATCCTTTAATAAAGGATATCAGTTCCTTGCTGATGTCTATCTTCTCCTTGCGGCTGCGCAGCACAAAGGGCTTGCTGTTGCTCGTCTCGCGCACCTGGAAGAACAGCTGCGTGGTGCCCGGCGCGTCTTTTATTATCGTAACAAGGTCAGACACGGTGGTGTCGTCCAGCTTGTCAGCCTCGAGCGATATGGTTATCTTCTCTATCTGTGTATCCTTTACGGTCTGCAGATACTGTATGTCGGTTATACGCATCTCCATCATGTCGCTGTTGCGGAAGCGCTGCACAAACTGTGCCTTGACCATGACCGTGCAGCCTTCGATAAGCATTCCGCGCCACTTACCCCACTCCTCGCCGAACAGAGCAAGTTCGCCCGAGCCGTCGAAGTCTTCAATGGTGACAAAGCCGCAGGGCTTGCCTGTCTTGGTGTATTTGCTTCTAACTGCAGTGACTATGCCGCCCAGCACCACCTCCTGCTTCTTTGACAGCTCAATGCGGTCGTTGAGCTCCTGACACTGGGTGTTGCAAAGGTTCTTGAGGATAAACTCAAACTCGTCGAGCGGATGTGCCGAGAGGTATATGCCCACGAGGTCGCGCTCGCGGTTAAGCTTCTCTATGGCGCTCCACGACTCAGCCTGAGGTATGGCGGGAGTGGCTATCTCCACTTCTTCCATCGCTCCGAACAGAGACTGACGCGACTCGTTTTTCTCCTGCTGATACACCTGTCCGTAGCGCATAAGGGTTTCGAGGAACGTGCGGCCGTCAGGATTGCGCGCAAAGAAGCTCTCGCGCTTGATCTTGAAGCCGTCGAACGCTCCGCTGAGCACAAGGCTCTCGAGCGCCTTGCTGTTTACGGCAGAGAGATTGACGCGCTGCACAAAGTCGAATATGTCTTTATACTGTCCGTTCTTCTCGCGCTCGTCGATGATGGCCTGAGCAGCGGCGTCGCCCATGCCCTTGATGGCTCCGAGGCCGAAGCGCACCTCGCCTTTCTTGTTGGCGCTGAACTTCTGGCGACTCTCGTTAACGTCAGGGCCCATGCAGGCTATGCCCATGGCCTGACATTCGTTCATCAGCTTGGTTATCTTCGTTATGTCGTTAAGGCATCGGCTCATGTTGCCTGCCATGAATTCTGCCGGATAGTGGGCCTTGAGATAGGCCGTCTGATAAGCCACCCACGAATAGCACGTGGCGTGACTCTTGTTGAAGGCGTAAGAAGCAAACTTCTCCCAGTCGGCCCATATCTTCTCGAGCACCTTCGGGTCGTGTCCGTTTTTCTTTCCGCCCTCGATAAACTTAGGCTTCATGGCGTCGACTATGTCCTTCTTCTTCTTACCCATGGCCTTACGCAGGGCGTCGCTCTCGCCTCGGGTGAAGTTGGCAAGCTGACGCGACAGAAGCATGACCTGCTCCTGATACACCGTGATGCCGTAAGTGTCCTTCAGATATTTCTCCATGCAGGGAATATCATACTTTATCTCCTCCTTGCCGTTCTTTCGGGCAATGAACGAGGGGATGTAGTCCATAGGTCCGGGGCGATAGAGGGCGTTCATGGCTATGAGGTCCTCAAATACGGTAGGCTTAAGCTCGCGCAGATATTTCTGCATGCCGGCCGACTCAAACTGGAATGTGCCCACGGTGCGGCCTTCCTGATAGAGCTTATAGGTAAGTTCGTCGTCGATAGGTATGTTGTCGAGGTCTACCTCTATGCCCTGCGTGAAGCGTATGTTCTCTACAGCCTCCTTAAGTATGGACAATGTGCTGAGTCCGAGGAAGTCCATCTTTATCAGTCCGGTCTCCTCGATGACGTGTCCGTCGTATTGTGTGGCAAGGAGCTTGTGGCCGGGGTCCGACTTGTCTTCGGCCGTGCTGACGGGCACCCAGTCGCTGATGGCGTCGCGGCAGATGATGGTTCCGCAGGCGTGTATACCCGTTCCGCGCACGGTGCCCTCAAGCATCTTTGCATATTTTATCGTATTGCTGAGCTGCGGGTCGGGACTTGCCTCAGCCTCGCGCAGCTCGGGCACGCACTTAATGGCGTTGGGCAGGTTCATCTTCAGGCCGTCGGGCAGACGGTCGGGGATGGCCTTGCACAAGTGGTTAGACACGTCGAGCGGCAGCTTCTCCACGCGCGCCACGTCCTTAATGGAGTTCTTTGTGGCCATAGTGCCGTAGGTGATGATGTGCGCCACCTTGTCGTGTCCGTATTTGTCTTCCACCCATTCGAGCACCTTTCCGCGTCCGTCGTCATCGAAGTCGGTATCGATATCGGGCAACGATATACGGTCGGGGTTGAGGAAACGCTCAAACAGAAGGTCGTATTTAATAGGGTCTATCTTCGTAATACCAAGACAGTAGGCAACAACCGAACCGGCGGCCGAGCCACGTCCGGGGCCAACCATCACTCCGAGTTCGTCGCGCGCCGAGTTGATGAAGTCCTGCACGATAAGGAAGTAGCCGGGGAAACCCATCGTCTTCATAATGTGCAGCTCAAACTTCACTCGCTCTGCCACCTCCTCGGGCAGCGGGTCGCCATACAGGCGCTTTGCTCCGTCGTAGGCAAGCTTGGCCAGATAGTCGGCCTCAAACTTTATGCGGTACAGCTTTTCGTAGCCGCCGAGGCGCTTTATCTTCTGTTCGCCTTCTTCGGGCGGCAGCGGATTTTCGCCGTTCTCGTCGGTAGTGAACTCATCGTAGAGCTGTTTCTCTGAATATTTTCGGCGCACGTCCTCCTCCGTACCAAACTCTTCGGGTATGGGGAAGAACGGCATGATAGGTGCATGGTCTATGCTGTAGGTCTCAACCTTGTCGAGTATCTCGAGCGTGTTGCTAAGTGCCTCGGGCACATCGCTGAACACGGCGTTCATCTCCTCGCGCGTCTTAAACCATTCCTGCTTTGAATAGAGCATACGGTTAGGGTCGTCGAGGTCCTTGCCCGTAGACAGACAGAGCAGATGGTCGTGGGCCTCGGCGTTCTCTTCGTCAACGAAGTGGGCGTCGTTTGTGCATACGGTCTTTATGCCATACTCCTCCGCCAGCTCCATCAGAGCCTTGTTGGCGCGCACCTGCAGCGGATAAGTCTCGCGGTTGGCGCGCTGATGCGGATTGGTGACTCTGTGGCGCTGAAGCTCGAGATAATAGTCATCGCCGAACACGCGGTGATACCACTCTATAGCCTCGCGTGCCCCCTCCATGTCGCCCTTGAGAATCTTTGCAGGCACCTCGCCGGCTATACATGCCGAACAGACGATGAGGTCTTCGTGATACTTCTCAAGATCGGCGCGGTCGGTACGCGGACGCATGTAATAGCCGTCTACCCACGCGCGCGAAACCAACTTAATAAGGTTCTTGTATCCGTTGTAGTTTTTTGCAAGCACAATGAGGTGGTATCCTCCCATGTCGCCCTTCTCTTTCTCCTTGTCGTCCTTTGTACGGCGCGCCACATACATCTCGCAGCCGAAGATGGGCTTGAAAGGCTCCTTGCCCTCGGCCTTCAGCTTGCCGTTGACTTTCTTGCAGTAGTTGTAAAACTCCTTTATGCCGAACATGTTGCCGTGGTCGGTTATGGCCATGCCCTTCATGCCGTCGGCCACAGCCTTGTCTACAAGTTTCTGCACGCTCGACTGTCCGTCAAGAATGGAGTAATAAGTATGTACGTGTAAATGGACGAAATCTTGCATAAACTACATTTGCGCTTTTAGAGCGTCAAAGTTATTCTGAAAAACTGAAACAGCCAAAATAATAATGTGAAAATTATCTTATGCAGATTGTTTTTTATGTTTATACGACATGCATGCACACGCCCTGACAACCGCACGGACACACGCACGGCAGCAGCCATGAGCGTTGACGGAGATGTTACTTTGACAGGCAAACCGGCCATTATCATTGCATTGTGTCATCATGATTATGTCAGGATTTTCAGACGAAATAGAAACGCCGAGGCGTAAAAACATGCCCGAAAGACCGTAAAGCGGCAGACAATTCACCGAAAGGCATGCTCTTACACAGCGAAAGGGCACCTTTTATAAGCTGAAAAGCCTCGTCCGGCATTATGGTTTGCAGCCGTTTTTGCCCGAATTTCTTGGTATTTCAGCCGTTTTCAGGTTAAATTTTATGCACACAAACCGCCATAGCCATGCAACACTCTGATATCAACGCATTTATGTTTGCACACGATTCCAGCCCGTATTTCCGTGCGAATTATTTTTATTTTCAAATACTTCAGAATGAGAGCGTCAAGCAAAATCAGAATGTAAGGCGACACGGCGAATATCGCGACAATGTGAATCCGCACAGCATCACATTACACACCGGCAACGCCTGACATCAAGCATAAAAGGCATGACACACGAAAGCTGAAACAAGGACATGCCCCGGCCGCTTCAGCCGGACACCCGAAGAAGGAGCAAACGAGAACGAAAACCGCAACAGGACAGCGGAGCAAACAATAAAAATCGGACTATCAGCCGATTAAGCCGCAGCTGCCGGTCAATGTGTATTTATTAAAGAATAATGCAAAAAATTTGCCAATTACACAAAAAAGGCGTACCTTTGCAAATAATTTTCCACTTCAAACTTTACTATGGGAAAAAGAATAAAGAAACTTAAGAATGTAAGACTTCATCGAGAGGGCACTGACACGCTGGTCTACGGACTGACTGCGTTTGTGGCCATAGCCTTGATTCTGTGGTTCTATGTCGACAACAAAATTCCGTTCTGGAGCTTTGTCGTCGTCTTCGGCGTAATCTATTCCATAGTGGTAAACTTCTTCAGATGCCCCAAGCGCTACTTCGACGGCGAGACCGAGAAGGTGGTAGTGGCTCCGGCAGACGGAAAAGTGGTGGTTATCGAGGAGGTTTTTGAAGATGAGTACTTTCACGACAAACGTCTCATGATAAGCATCTTTATGAGCTTGTTCAACGTTCACGCCAACTGGTTCCCGGTTGACGGCAAAGTGAAATTCGTTCATCATCAGAACGGCAACTACCACAAGGCATGGCTGCCTAAGGCTAGCGAGGAGAACGAGCACGCCGACGTGATGCTCGAGACTCCCGAAGGCACCGAAGTGCTGTGCCGCCAGATAGCAGGTGCGGTGGCACGACGCATCGTAACCTACGCCAAGCCAGAAGAAGACTGCTACATCGACGAGCATCTCGGATTTATCAAGTTCGGTTCGCGCGTTGACGTGTATCTGCCACTCGGAACTGAGGTTTGCGTGAAGATGGGACAGGCTACAACAGGCAACCGCACGATTATTGCACGGCTTAAATAAACATAACAGCCGCCCTTTCTGCGAATGAAAGTACACGGCCGATAACTACGCTACGTTATGGCAAACATCATAGTAAGAAATATTCCGAACACTATCACGTGCTGCAACCTTATCTCGGGCTGCATAGCCACGGCTTACGCCTTCGGCGGACAGCCCAAGATGGCGCTGACGTTCATCATTCTGGGTGCCGTGTTCGACTTCTTCGACGGCATGAGCGCACGCCTGCTAAAGGTGTCGTCGCCAATCGGAAAGGAGCTCGACTCGCTTGCCGACGACATCACGTTCGGCATGGCGCCGGCCACGATGGTGTTCTATCAGCTCGGCGTGATGGACTATCCGTCGTTTCTCGAGCCGCTGCGCCCGGTGCTGCCCTTCGTGGCCTTCGTCATGGCTGCGTTCTCGGCGCTGCGCCTTGCCAAGTTTAATCTTGACGAGCGTCAGACCACATCGTTCATAGGCATGCCCACGCCGGCCAACGCCCTGTTCTGGGGCTCGCTCATCGTGGGAGCTGCCGACGTGCTCGAGTCGTCGCCGTGGATGGTGCCGGCCGTAATATTGCTTATATTCCTTTGCAGCTATGTGCTGGTGAGCGAGATACCGATGTTTGCCCTTAAGTTTAAGCAATGGGGATGGAAAGGCAACGAGGTTAAATACATTTTCCTTATAACCTGCGTGCCGCTACTCATCATCTTCGGCATCTCAGCCTTCGCCATAATAATCGCATGGTATGTAATATTATCGGTTTATCTTAATTCAAAGAACAAATAATGATTGCTGCTTTATTAAACTTCTTATTCATAATACTGCTCGGAATATTCATCGTCGTAGGCGTGGTTGCCTACAAGATATACCGCACTTTCCACAGTGTGAAGAAACAGTTTAAGGGCTTCAGGGGCCAGGACAACGGCAACGGACAGGGCCGGCAGCAGTACCGACAGACATCAAGCGACGACGAAATAATTATCGACCGGCGCACGCCCGACGAGATGAACCGCAAGATATTCTCGAAAAACGAAGGAGAATATGTCGACTATGTAGAGGAGAAATAGCTCCTGCGGCCGTCCCGGCAATAATAAAACTACATGAATCTACTAACTTAAACCAATAAAAATAAATGAGAAAAATCTTCTTTTTGGTGTGCGCATGCCTGCTTACACTTGGTGCAAGCGCCACCGGCACAGACAAATACAGCTGTCTGTATGAGAATCTGCCCTTCAAGATGGAACAGGTTACAGCCCCCGTGTTTCCCGACAACGAGGTTAACCTGAAAGACTTCGGAGCTAAAGGCGACGGATCTTCGCTCTGTACCGATGCTTTTGCCAAGGCCATTGAGGCACTTGAGAAAAAGGGCGGCGGCAAGCTCGTTGTGCCGCAGGGTGTGTGGTTCACCGGTCCTATAACTCTCAAGAGCAACATCAACCTTCACCTCAACAAGGGTGCAGTGATATTGTTCTCGCCCGACATCGACCTCTATCCGCTTATAGATGCGTCGTTCGAAGGACTGAACACACGCCGCTGCCAGTCGCCCATATCGGGCCACAACCTTGTAAACGTGGCGATAACCGGAGCCGGAGTGATAGACGGCAACGGCGAATACTGGCGCCCGGTGAAACGCGAGAAGGTTACCGACAAGCAATGGAAAGAGTTTACTTCACGCGGCGGAGCATTCAAGAACCCTAAATTCTGGTTCCCTTCTGAAGGTGCGCTTAAAGGCGACTCAATGAGCAACATGAACGTGCCCAAGGGTAATCTGAGCGACGCTGAATGGCATAGCATCAGGCACTTCCTGCGCCCCGTAATGGTAAACCTCGTAAGTTGCAAGAACGTATGGCTCAACGGCGTAATCTTCCAGAACTCTCCTTCATGGAACATTCATCCGCTGATGTGCGAGAATGTGCTGATAGAGGATGTGCAGGTAAGAAACCCGGCATTTGCACAGAACGGCGACGGACTCGACCTTGAGTCATGCAAGAATGCGCTGGTTGTGAACTCTACATTCGACGTTGGCGACGACGGCATCTGCATCAAGAGCGGTAAGGACGCCGACGGACGCAAGCGCGGAATACCCTGCGAGAACGTACTGATTAACGGATGTACCGTGTTCAAGGGCCATGGCGGCTTTGTTGTAGGCAGCGAGATGAGCGGCGGCGTGAAGAACATTTATGTTTCCGATTGCCAGTTCCTCGGCACTGACGTGGGCCTGCGCTTCAAGAGCACACGCGGACGCGGCGGCGTGGTTGAGAACATCTACATCAACAACATCTCAATGTTCGACATTCAGACCGACGCAATAACCTTCGACCTCTACTACGGAGGCAAATCGGCTGTAGAGGCTCTTGCCGACGGCGACGAGGCAAAGCAGCAGAACGTGAAGAAGATAAAGGTGGACGAGACAACACCTTGCTTCCGCGACATCAACATCAACCATGTAATATGCCGCACTGCACGCCGTGCAGCCTACTTCAACGGACTGCCCGAGATGCCGGTGAAGAACATAACGATAACCGACCTCGAGGTAAACAACGCCAAAGAGGGTATCGTAATCAACAACACTGACGGCGTTAAGCTGCAGGACATCAACGTCAAGTCGAAGGGAAAGACCTTCAGCGCACGTAACTCTGCAAACGTAACAGTGAACGGAAAAGAATATAAGAAGATTGACAACAAGGGCATTACTCTCGACATGTAAGCCCTTTAAGACATAAAAAAAAGAAGAAGCCGTTGCCTCAAGCACAGACATTTATGCGCAAAGAGGCAACGGCTTCTTCTTTATATTAATGAAGATACATCCTCAATTTCAACGGATGTGACAGCCTACGATAGTGCTGCCTGCCGTTCAAGCATAAAAAAGATGCAGATAAGGCAGCAGCGTAAGCGGCTTATGCATTTATAATGCTATCAGTTGTGAACCAGAGTACCTATCTCCTCGCCGTCCATAACCTTCTTCAGGTTGCCAACAACGTCCATGTTGAACACATAGATAGGCAGGTTGTTCTCCTTGCACATTGTTGTGGCTGTAAGGTCCATCACCTTCAGTCTGCGTGTATAAATCTCATCGTAAGTGATGTCCTTAAACTTCACTGCTGTAGGATCCTTCTCCGGGTCGGCTGTGTAGATGCCGTCAACGCGTGTGCCCTTGAGCATAACGTCGGCCTCAATCTCAATACCGCGGAGCGACGAGCCTGTGTCGGTTGTGAAGTAAGGAGAACCTGTTCCGGCAGAGAATATGCACACATATCCTGCCTCCATAGCCTCGATGGCCTTCCACTTGCTGTAGAACTCACCTATCGGCTCCATGCGTATAGCCGTCATCACCTTTGTCTTTACGCCTACAGCACCAAGAGCTGAGCTGAGTGCAAGCGAGTTGATAACCGTTGCGCACATACCCATCTGGTCGCCCTTAACGCGGTCGAAGCCCTTGCCGGCACCGCTGAGTCCGCGGAAGATGTTGCCTCCTCCGATAACGATACCAATCTGCACACCCATCTCGTGCACTTCCTTTATCTGGCGCGCATAGTCGCCGAGACGCTCCGGATCGATGCCGAAGTTCTGTTTTCCCATCAGGCTTTCGCCACTAAGTTTCAATAAAATTCTTTTGTACTTTGCCATAATTATTTAGTCATTAATTATTTATCGTTTAGGAGTTAAAGTAGTTAGAAGTAGTTAAAGGAGTTAAAGTCATATGCTTTGTTGCTGTATGTGCTTTGTGACAATATCTTTATTCTGTGCAGTCAGCAATATTTGTATAATTAAAAATTGATGCTGCGTTAAAAATAATATTTACAGTCTTACCAGTAATGTTTTTATCAACAATGCATATGACTTTAACTCCTTTAACTACTTCTAACTACTTTAACTACTTCATTATAAAACATACTTCACCTCCTTAAACGCATATCTGCTAAGACTGCCGTTGTCGCGCCGAAGAACAAGATGACCGTCTGGCTCGATACATTCAAGCTCCGCCATGAAGTCGCCGCCGGCATCCTTATAGGCATGACGGCCGCTGCGGCGATAGAGAGCGGCAGAATAAAGCGACGCCACCTCGTCATAACGGCCCTCATTGACCATGCCGAGATAAACCTCGAAACGGCGGAGCAGCACACCGAGCACCTCATCGGCGTCAATGTCGCGTCCCAATATCTGAGACAACGATACCGGATTGGGCGCATCGCTCACAAACTCACGCTGATTGAGATTGATGCCTGTGCCGAGAATACAGCTGCCTACGTGGCTTCCGCTGATAGTACATTCAGAGAGCGTTCCGCTGATTTTCTTGTCGCGCCAGTAGATGTCGTTCGGCCATTTTATCGTGATGTCGTCGACATATCCGGCAAGAGCGTCACGTATGGCCAACGACTCGGCCTCGAGCATGACATACTGGCGCATAACCGGCAACGCCACGGGATAGACCTTTATGCTGAACGTAAGGTTCTTGCCGCGCTCACTCTCCCACTTGTTTTCGCCCTGACCGCGCCCTGCCGACTGAAAGGCGGCAACGCCCACGGTCATAAGCCGGCCTTCTTCGCCGGAGTATTCGCGCATAAGAACATTTGTCGAACTGGTTTCGTCAACCTTTATTATCTTTATATCTTCCATTTTTCAATAAGACAGGGGTAAGAAAGCATCCTCAATATGGTTAATCTCGCACGGCCCGCCGGGCACGCCCGTAACCGACACGATGTCGAAGCGCACGGGCATCTCTATGTTGTTGGCCCTGACAAACTTTGCCGCAGCCAGACTTAGGTTGCGTATCTTTCGGGCGTCGACAGCCTGTTCGGGCGCCATAAAGTCGGCATTGCGCCTGGTCTTCACCTCAACAACCACTAGACAGTCAGCGTCGATTGCCACAATGTCGATGTCACGGTGGCCGTCGCGCCAATCGCGCCATATTATCCTGAAGCCGTGCTGCTCAAGATATTCGGCTGCCTTCTGCTCGCCCCAACGGCCTATATTGTTATGCTCTGCCATGAGTTTTTCATGTTGTTTTGAAATGTTGAGCCGCCGTGCAGCAACGTCTTCAGCAACTGCAATGCCACGGCTGTAATGCAAAAATACAACTTTTCTGCTATACACCAAAGGCTGTTATTGCGAAATGTTGTATTTTTGCACAAAAACAAAGATATGACAAACAACGGCTTTAACAACCACGAAGACAACAAGCAGGAGACACAACAGAAGAAGGACGAACAGTTTATGCGCAAGGCTCTGGCGGAAGCAGAGGCGGCAGGAGAGGCCGGCGAAATACCTATAGGAGCCGTCATCGTGTGTAACGACCGCATAGTTTCGCGTGCCCACAACCTTACCGAAACGCTGTGCGACGTAACTGCACACGCCGAAATGCAGGCCATAACGGCTGCCGAGAACTTCATGGGCGGCAAGTATCTCACCGACTGCACGCTCTACGTAACCGTTGAGCCGTGCCCCATGTGCGCCGGAGCCATCGGC
>ENA-OPKO01000099-OPKO01000099.1-human-gut-metagenome-genome-assembly--contig:-NODE-99-length-23073-cov-2.422539_pt1 | contig 23073 bp, 17 predicted proteins | sample MGYA00241784_ERZ501695 | MGnify/ENA primary metagenome ERZ501695 (study PRJEB25962, sample SAMEA2042201) | human gut metagenome | biome: human gut; feature: human-associated habitat; material: faeces... | reverse complement strand
ACTACTTGATTCTTTTCTCGCATAATCTTATTCTTTGGGTGTAAATATATAAAATTAAAAAATACAGAACTCTATTTTGAATCCTGTATTTTACATTTACACAAAATATTTTATAGTGCCTATTCCTATTACCGGAAAATTTGTCTAGTGTCTTCCATGTCACAATAAGAGTTTTACCGCTTCCTATAATTCCTGTCATCATGTTAAGAACTGTCCCGGCAATATTTTCAAACTGTCCCATGTCCCACATCTCATTATTCTTTCTCTTAAATGGCATGTTGAACTGCGAAAAACTGATATCGCTGTTATATTTCGAACCTGTTATTGGAATAAGCCTTGCATCTGATTCCTTAAAAAGACAGTCTGCAGTTCCATCAAATAGGATAATACAAGTCTGACCTGCAATATCTTTAACCCAGCCAAGTATTCCTTTATCCAGTCCATTATTCAAGACATATTTCATTATATACTCAGTCTTATATTCAAACCGTTCCTGCAACTGAATAATCTGAAACTACTTGAAGTATAGGCAACTTTCATTGAATCCAAGTCATGATAATAGTGTTTGTAAAATCCACCACCTATATCCTTTCCTAATTTTCCAAAGTGTGTCTTTTTCTTGTCGACAAAACTCAGAATATCCTTCATTTCTTTGGGTATTTCGAAAGGTTTAGGGTAGAAATTTATCATTTCATCTATCATAACCAATCCTCTTGTCCCAGATTCTCCGAATTTCAGAAACAGATCATAAGGCTCGATTATAAGACGGACGGAAGTTATTATTAAAACATTAAAATCATGTAAAGATTCCGGATTTTTTTTATATTCTTCCATCTCTGTAATCCTGCTATTATCAGAATGTATTACCCTTATTTTGGGACATTTAAAACAGCTTAAGCCATTTTTCCAGCTTTCAACTCTGGCAAAAAGTGCTTCTGCGTCATTTATTGTCGGAACAGCTACCAAGATTCCGTCCTCCCATTTATTTTTTATGATTTCCAAAATTATAGTTGTCTTACCTGACCCACATCCGGGACTGACTATATGAAGTCCTGTCCCAGTTGGTAATGGGACAGAACAGTTTATGAAGTTCAATACTCCATTCGAAAAATTAATCTGCATAATTACTATAATTTTTTTTATGTATCTATGAACTGTACTCTTGGAAACCCCTGTTATACTTGCAATTTCCCTTACTGATTTTCCAAGGTTAAACTGTAATATTATTTCTCCTCCCAGTTTATCGTTAACCAGGCTTTTGTTTTGAGTAGCAATCTTTTTAATATGTTCCTCTTCGTTATTCCATTCTCCAAACCTGAAATGAGGATACGGCATGGACTCTATATATATTTCAGCGACGTCTTCGTACTTCATAATCTGTCTTGATTTAATTTGTTTAATATATCTTACATCTTCTCCTTTAACAGATGCCCCCAAAGCAAAAGCCGAGTCACAGAAATTGATTATAGCCTTTGAACCTAGTAAATCATTCTGGGTTATGGGCTTGTTTGGGCTATGTTTGACGGTATGGGCTAACAGTAGTATTGAAATATTTCCTGTCAGAGTAATCATTCTTTTTAATTGATAGATAAACTCCCTGATTTTTTTGAACCCACCTGTTACCAAACCTTCAATTGCAGATAAATTGTCCACTACGAATATGTTATGACAATCATCACGCATCATGATTTTCATATTACCAGCGACATCATCTGCATTGAAGGAGAAACACATGTCAGAATAGTCTAAAGTAATTCTTGAGAAATTTACTTCTGGCATATTTTTATATTTAGACATGTATTGCTGATCTGATGTTTCAAAATCGTAATAGATGACATTGAGCGGTTCCTTTACTGTGCAGGATTCTGAATTTTATCCGAAGAAATCCCATCCGCTCTGCAATATTCCAAATACGATATCATTAGCAAGTGTCGATTTTCCGATATTTGAATCAGAAAACAAGACACAAATCTCTCCTTTATACCAAAGGTTGCCAAATATCCTTTCGACAGTTCCTACGGATTGGAGCTGCTTTATATTTTTAATAATAATGCTTTTAAAAAACATAATATTATGTATTTATGACTCCAGAACAACTCTCATCACTCTGAAGTCCGGTTAATAATTAATTCCGTCTATTCTTTACTTAGAACAGGGGAAATATTTTTAATTTTATGTTATAATTACTTAGCAACAGCACGTTTCTTATTAATATCAGTGGCAAGGAAAGCAACATTTTCTCAATTATCATTTAATATATTGCCTTTCCTATTACCGACTAACATGAGGAATAAGTTTGCCTTGCTGAGGAAGGCAGATGATAAATCCGCCTCCCTGTACTTTAATTAAGACACATCATACACCTTTAAATTCTGAATATGGATGTGATTTTTGATATTCCTTGAAAGATTCATTGAAGATCTTCTTAACAAACTCTTCTTTTTTCTTGCCCTTTCCTCTTACATATCCGCTAGGAGAAACTAGTTCAGTCAAGGTTCCGTTGTCAATTTTGTCAATGAAATCAATCATAAATTTAGTTGCCTCCTTTTGGCTCAACTCTTTACATGCCATATTCCATTTGTCGATTATCAACTCTGGTATGGTCTTATTTTTTATGGCAGATTCATTTTTACCTGCAAATTTCTTTTTTGCAGCTTTACATATTTCTATGCCAAATTCTGCCTTATCATATTCCAAAGATGAATCTCTGGAACTCATAGCATTTACAAGAGGTGTTTTCCTGATGATGCCTAGATTCAAAGTTATCCATTCACATGCAGCTGTGTATTTATAACCTTCAGACTCAAGCTTTTGTATATTCTCCAGTGCTATTTTTGTTTTATTGGTAATTGCACCATTACTCAATACTCCAGTCATGAAGTCAGAATTCTTCCAGGTAAATACTTTTAAATTTATAGACTTCAGCATTTCGCTTAATGAAATCCAATTCAACGGGAAGTATGCATACAAATCACCAATTGAACTATTAGGATCATCTTTAATAGCCTCTAGGTATCCCTTCATACGTGTTTGACCATCAATGACAACAACGGTCGTGCAAAGCTCTTCTTCCGATATGGCTTCACCATTGAAACCTTCAATTTCAAATTCCAAAGCTTTAGCTACTTTTGCCGGGATTACGAGTAACATTATCTGTTGGCCACACTCGAGAATCGCTTCCTTCAAGACTTTTATCGCTTTGTCTTTCGGCTTGCGATTCATCTTCAGTCTTGCAACCTTAATTTTACCTGCATTAATAGCACCCGTAAGATTTAATAAACTTTTATCGATAACCGTTCCTGCAAGTCTAGATGGTTCTAACAACTTTACTATGTGGTCCTCTGCATCTTTACATAACTTCTTAATGTCAGAAGACAACTGTCCATTTATGTCTGTATAACAGTTGATGTTTTTTGTTTCAGACATATGTTCAAAACTATTAGTTTCGTTGTTTTTCATTTTTTTATTTTTATTTGTTATTGTTATTATTTTTGTTATTTCATTCGCCGCTACGTAAGCGGTTGCCTGCTCTGATAATCCAGTCACAGGACTTGCCTTTTTAATCATAATAATTTTTTAATTAAACTTTTATTAGAATATAGTGGCTTCCTACCGACATAGCATGTAGGAGTGATAAGTCCTGCCCTACGATGCCGATAGAGAGTTGCCCTACTAATATGAAGTTTCTTACAAACCTGTTCTGTTGTGAGCAGGTCATCATCACACGACTCTTCATCCCCCTTTGAAAGGATCTTGATGTGGTCGTTTACTTTTTCTGCGATTATTATTGCAATCGCGTATATTATTTCGTTCATGCTGCAAAGTTAGGCGTATCAGTTCTGAAAAGCCGGAGCGAAAAATCTGTATTTAAAAAAAATGGCCCCGCCTGATTATCAACGAGTTAAGCCATCTATTAGGTTCCGATACATCTCCTTAAGAAAAGGATTATTACTTGTATTTTTGAGAGAATAAAGCACAATTAAATTTTTCAAAGACACAAGCATGTTGATAATATTATAACTATAGTCTTTATACCTTAAGAAATAGGTTCATCCGAAAAATGGAGTGATAGAGTTTTTAAAGCTCGTATATACACATGGATATATAACGTATGCTGATTACCAGTGACTATACATACTGATATTCAGCAAAAAAATTCATCACTCCAAATTCCAGAAGCCCCCAAAAATATGTGTGATAAAAGATTTTGAAAAACAGCCTGAATATTATAGATATAATAATTTCAATATTATAATCTTAACATAAAATTCCATTTTATGATTTAAGATTCAACCATGTAATCTACTTTTACCGCCTAATCATTTATAACAAAAACATATATTAGGAAGCAACTCATTTATGAAAAAGTAAAGTACATAAAAAAATCATACCATACACTTTTTCAGATTATGACATGACTTTTTTACATACTTGCTAAGAAACTTAAAATATAAAAACACATTAGCATTTTATTCGAACACTGTAATAAGTTTCTTTTTAATACTATCATCTATTGTACGATACCGCGCAAACGCCTTACTACCCTCAACGTGTCCAGTCATTGAGCCTATTGAGTCCGGATCTTGTGTGTTTTTATAAAGATTCCCTATAAAATTTCTTCTAGCCATATGAGAAGTTGCAACATCACAGATAGGACGCTGTTCTTCCATACGAGTTGTCGAATTTATTATTGTAACAATTCTGGTTATTCCTGCTAATCTCAATATTTTTTTATCGCCTGATTATATTTCTGCTGTGATATTAATGGAACCAAAGAACTTCGTTGTCCGGTATGATAACGCTCTATAATTGTTTTTGCATGGGAGCATAATGGAACACGCACAGTCCTTCCCGACTCGTTTATTGTTTTACTGGGTATATACTCAATAAAGTCATTGACAATATTATCTTGAGTCAAGTTATAAAAATCACCTATTCGCAAACCTATACAACTCTGTAAGACAAAGACATCTCGTTGAACGGCCAATTGCGGAAAAGGAGATAAATCAAAATTAAATAAATGATTTATCTCTTCTACCGTCATAAAAAAAGGCGTTCCGTATACACACTCCTTCAAACTGTATTTTTTAAAAGGATTATTTTTTGTCCGGCCTGTTTTTACTGCCCAATTATAAAATGTACGAAAACGCTTTAAAATCGAAAAAATAGCATTTCCACCACGAGGCTTTGGGACACGTGTCTCTGGACATTTCTTATATATATAGGCATACTTTATACAATGACCATACTCATCAAAAAAAGTATGTTCTTTTCTAAGAAAATTTTCAAACTTAACCATATCCTCATCAGAGAATTTAGATATGTCTAACTTAAACGAATTACCACGATAGATTTCAAAACGCTTTAACATACGTAAAACGCATTTAAATTGTCTAACACGCATCTCTGTTTTAATTTGGGAAGATATAAAGAGATTAAAGACAGCTTCAAAAGATGTATCATCAGACTGTTCTTTTGGGACTCCATAATGAAAAATATGAACCAAATCATTAAGACACTCTTTGTTAATACACTTTACTGGATTATTTACAATATACTCCATAATGTAGTTTTTCAAAGAGTCTAAACGATTCTGTATATGCACAAGATTAACATGATTTTCATTATGAATTCTTGGAAGAATTACCTTTTCCTTTGAGATACTCCAAAACTTTTTAGGAACATAAATATTAGTCTTTATACGAAAGACCTGATTCCTATTCAATGAGATACGAAAATAAACCTCATTATAGTTTATTTCACCCTTTTGTCTTCTTGAAAGTGTTAACTTTATCGTTGTCATAATTTTTTATTTGCAAAATTATATATATATCAAAAAATTATCCGGAGCGAACTTAAACCTTATTATAAAAAATTCGCCCTTACAAAAGAAACAAAAAAAAATCGGTTGACAAAAGGAAAAAATTTTGTCAACCAAAATGAAACCTAATGATATCTCATGATACACGACAAGAAATAAAGCACTCATTTTCAACACTTTACGAGACACCGAAAGAATCTTCACGTATCATCTTCGAGTCCTATCAGGCGCACAGATATAAAAAAGAGGTGAAATGTCTTCAACGACTTTTTACCTCTTTTATTTTTCATATATCACCCAAAACAACACTTCCGTTTATCAGCCTTGCCCTTGGATATAGGCACCCGATATACAAAAAAATGCAGATTTGATGATTAATTGACGACCTGCACCCGTGTATCTGACTGAACATTTGCATCATTTTATCTACGCCGACTTGTAGAGATAAGGCATCTTGATTTCCGGTCTCTTCACTCTATTTTTCGACCAAATAAGCCATAAGACGGCAGTATAAGCACATTTTGATACAAAAAAGTATATTTAACTTACATTTTGTGTTTGTCATTAAAAAAGAATTCGTATATTTGCGGCATAGAGTTTTAAATCAAGTATTATTAACCAAAAAAGAATCGACTATGAAAAAGATTTTATTGGTAGCCCTTTTTGCAATAGTTGCAATAGGCGCAAGTGCACAGAAGGACATCACAATATGGTGGGGTGGAAACGTTTCTGACGTTGACGGCGACTTCAACACGAAGTCTGAATTTAAAGCTTTGAATATCGGTGTATCTTATACAGCTCCAATTGACAACTCGTTCGACTGGTCGGTAGGTGCTGCTTATGTTACTAAAGGATGCAAGGACTGGGATCCGGGCTTCATACAGCTCGAAGGAAACGGTGCGTGGAACTTCGTTAAGGGCGGCGACGCCAAGGTTGGCCTCTTCACCGGTCCGTATGTAAGCTTCCTCGTTGCAAAAGATGACATGGAAAGCGCCAACACATTCGACATCGGATGGCAGGGAGGTGTGGCAGCAGCCTATAAGTTCCTGTCGTTTAAGGTTGGATATGAATACGGCTTCTGCAATCTTGTTGATGAGATTGACGGAAAAGCAGGCGACTTCTTCTTCAGAGTTGGAGTTAACTTCTAAGATAATATAAGACAAAAAATGGCGTCCGACCAAAAGTCAGACGCCTTTTTTATTTTTGCATAGACCACCATAAACATGAGTTGCAATCTACGAACATTAGTTGTCTGCAACAAATCTGCTATGCAGGCCGGTGGTTATAATATTCAATGCTGACCTATTTTCACTGCACCCATCAAGTATTTTACAACCGACATAAGAACTGTATGCGCCATAAAAAGGCCCATTATCATGACCGGCAGACTTATAACGCACTGAAACGTTTGATAAGTTTGCGGCGATAAAAGCGGCCCACCTTGACATAGTCGATATTGTCAAACGGCGGATAAAAGCGGCAGATGTTGTCGCACACCTCCATAAGATAGTTGATGTTGATGATGTATTTCTGGCTTACCTGTATGAAGCTGCTGTCAATGCCGAGCAGCACGTCCTTGTTGACATTGCGCTTCAGGCGCATGGGTTTGTCGCATCCGGCAGCCACCGCCATCCATACCCGCGTGTCGTGATCGTAGGAAAACACGCAGATGTCGCGTATCTGCACCAGACGGAAGTCAACGGTATTAGTGTAGAACAGCAGTTTGTCGTTGCCGTTTTTTATGATGCTGTCGTCCTTTATCACCGCAGCCTTCTCGCTGTCGCGCTCCTCATAGAAGCGGCTTATCACGGTGTCGAGTTCCTTGTCGTCAACAGGTTTTAGCAGAAAGTCGAACGCCTTGTTGCGGAAAGCCGGGAGCATATAGTCAGTATAGGCGGTGTATATCACCACATGGCAGGGCCACTCGGCCAGATCGTTAAACTGCGAGAGAAACTCTATGCCGGTCATATCGGGAAGCTCAACATCGAGAAAGAGCAGGTCGGGCTTGTGTCTCATTATCATGTCGAGACCCTCCTCGCCTGTTCCGGCAGTGGCAACGACGCTCACATCGGGATATTTCTGCAGCTTGTCCACCAGGTTGTCTATTGCCGCCTGAGTGTCGTCTACGATTATTGCGTTCATAATATACGGTTGTTTGCTATACTAAGAATTTTTTAGTCCAAGCGGCAAGCTCAGCGATACCTCGCATCCGGCCACCTTGCCGTCATCGCCGGTAAGGTTTCTTATGCCTAATCTTATCTTGCGCTTGTTGTTACGGTTAATTATGTTTATAGAACTTCTTATCACCTTGAGTCCGGTGCCCGTTGAGTTAGGGTCGCTGTGGCGTATGTCGAATCCGGCGCCATTGTCGGTCACGGCTATGTTGCAGCGTGAGCCTTCCATCACAACGCTCACCCTGAGCGACTTGTGTCCGGCTCGCCTTTTCAGTCCGTGCTTAATGGCATTCTCAACGAGTATCTGTATGAACATCGACGGCACCATGACATTCTGGAGCACATCATCCGGCGGCGCCTCGATGCTGAACTCGAAGTCGTCGCCTATGGACGAGCGCTCCACGCTGATATAATAGCGCACAAAGCCCAGTTCCTCCTTAAGCGACACGTAATATTTGTCAGACATCTTCAGGTTGGCCCTTATCAAGCTTGGTCAGTGCCATCAGTTCGTCAGCGTCACGGCTTCCGGTCTTTGATATGCTGTTGTTGAGCACGTTGAAGATGAAATGGGGCGATATGCGGCTGCGGGCATTGGCCAGCTTAAGCTGCATGAGCTGCATGTAGGTCTGCAGCCTGCGCTTGCGCATGTATGTCAGCAGATAGAGGAACAGCAACACCAGCATGACGGCAGCCAGCGCCACCACATACATCACCCATCGCACCCTGCGTATGTCGGCGTCCTTGCCCTGCAGCACAATCTGATGATGCAGCTTCAGCGTGTCCTGCGTGTATCGCATCATAATTTCCGACGTACGCATATTTGCGGTGTTATGCTTGAGCGAGTCGTTGCGCTCAATGCTCCCCATAAGGTTTTCGTATGCCTTCTTATAGTTTCCGGTCTTGGCATAATACTCGCGCAGATAGCGCTGGCGTATGTTCACAAGGTTGAAGTCAACCACGGTGTTGATCTTTTCCGCCTCGAGTATACGTCTGACCTCATTGACATCACCTTTTTTCAGGGCAAGGCCTATGCGTATCGTGTGGCAGTAATATATCGCCATGTCGTCGTTTATGCTGCCGAAGAAGGTTTCTGCCTCGTCGAGATACCTGTATGCCTCTGCCATGTTGCCGAGATTGAGATATACGTCGGCCATGTTTACCTTGCACAGATACATCTCGTAGCTCTGCTCCATGCGGCTCTGCTCAAGCAGTTTCTTGAGCCTAAGAAATATGGCCAGGGCCGACGGATAGTCTTCGGCGTAATAGTAATAGTTGCCATAGTTGTTAAGGAAGTAGAGCTTCAGGTTGAGCGGCATTAGTCCGAAGTTGCGGTCGGACACCTGATAGCAGCGCAGAGCCTCCTTGAAGTCGCCCAGATTGAGATATATACGGCCAAGCCCCATATACAGGCTAACGTTGGTCTCCTTGGGCAGGCGCAGCGAGTCAGAAAGATAAAGGGCCCGTCTGTACCACATGGCGGCATGCGGCATGTCGTTGACAGCCACGTAGGCATCGCCGAGATTGGCGCATACGTCAGGCAGGCGATACTCCATGTCGCTGCCCATGATACATTCGTACGACTTATGATATAAATCTATTGTCTCGTGCGGATTGTAATGAAACTTGTGATAATATGAGCCCTTGGCATTATATAAGAAGCCCATCATGCCCCTGACGCGCGGCGTGGGCTTCTGCCGCTTCAGAAATCCGAACGGCCCGTCCCAGTTGAGCCTCATCGTGTCGGGCGAATCGAGCGACACTCTGTAGCGCAGCCAGCGCAGGTAGAAGTCGTAATAGTCGAGGCTGTCGGCAGCATTGGCCATGCCCTCACGCATGGTGCGCATGACATATTCCGACTTAACGAATATCGAGTCGTCAAGACTCTTCAGAGCCGCCTCGTGCTCCGGCGTGCGCTCATCGCCGCGCTTTCCGCCGTCTGAACACGACATGACCGACATGCACAGCAAGGCGGCAACCGCCGAAACGGCCGCCAGCCTGCACAACGAGGTACAGGCATGAACATATAAACTGATAGCGCCGGTCACTTTCACTTACGCTGAAAATCTCTTAAACTTATGACTTCAAATAATACAAAACCGACACAAAGTTAACAAAAAATTACTTAAACAGGTATCTTTATTTGATTAAATTACGGTTATTGTTAATGTTTTGAAATGTATTTCAGCAGATTTTAGGGGTAAACGGCCATAACATGTAAACGTCTGGTTTACAGACATAAACGTATTCTTCATGATTTGCACATACAGACGACCCTATCTTCAGGCTATAACGCCCCCACCCGACCGGGCCGCAGCAGGCACAATAACGTCATGAATAATACTGCTGTAGGGGCACGTTATGCCGTACTGATTCACGGCCGTTATCATACATAAATGTAAAAGACGGCAAATCAGCCTGCAAAAGGTGGCCTTTCATGATGCAAAAGACGGTCTTTTAGGCTCTAAAAGGGTACCTTTTACAAAGCCACTGATATTCAGCACGTTACAATCAGGCAGCCAACATGCCGACAGACTTGCACTACTATGGCGGAAACTCTGCCTCACTGCATCGCGGAGAGGCGAAAAATCACCTGACGGCAGACTTATCGCCCGGAGCCTTTCTGCCGACAATCCTTACGTCATCATCCTGCTACATGTGCATAGCTGCAATCCGTACGGCAGGCGTGCCTTATCTCTGTATATCAGAAACGCATCAACGACAGTCTGCCATTAGCCCGAAACGGACAATAATCAAGGCTGACGCCATAAGAAAACGACAATGCCCGGCACAGCCGCTAAGGCCGTGTCCGGGCATTGAATCTGTTTATCAGAATGCTACATTAAAATTATTTCACGTTTCCTACCTTTATCAGATATTCGGCTATCTGAACGGCATTGAGCGCAGCGCCCTTGCGTATCTGGTCGCCGCTGAGCCAGAATGTCAGTCCGTTCTCGTCTGCCAGGTCTTTTCTTACACGGCCAACATATACGTCGTCCTTGCCTGCTGTGTCGAGCGGCATGGGATAAACCAGGTTAGAGGGATCGTCCTCGAGCGTTACGCCGGGAGCAGCGGCCAAAGCCTTCTGAGCCTCCTCAACGCTGATGGGGCGCTCTGTCTCAATCCACACTGACTCAGAGTGGGCACGGAGCGATGACACACGCACGCACATGGCAGAACACTTAACGTCGCTGTGCATAATCTTGCGTGTCTCGTTAAACATCTTCATCTCCTCCTTGGTGTATCCGTTGGGCTGGAACACGTCTATCTGAGGAATTACGTTGTAAGCCAGCTGATGGGGGAACTTGCTCACGGTTACGGGCTTGCCGTCGATAATCTCCTTATACTGCTGCTGCAGTTCGGCCATAGCCGCAGCACCCGCGCCGCTTGCGCTCTGGTAGCTTGCTATGTGTATGCGGCGTATGTGGCTGAGCTGCTCGAGCGGCTGCAGAACCACCACCATCATTATTGTCGTACAGTTAGGGTTGGCAATGATGCCGCGCGGACGCTTGAGGGCATCCTCGGCGTTGCACTCAGGTACAACCAGAGGCACATCGTCGTCCATGCGGAACGCGCTCGAGTTGTCAATCATCACGGCTCCATACTTTGTTATGTCGGCGGCAAACTCTTTTGAAGTGCCGGCTCCGGCCGACGTGAAAGCTATGTCCACGTCCTTGAAGTCGTCGTTATGCTGAAGCAGTTTTACCTCATACTCTTTTCCCTTAAAAACATATTTCCGGCCTGCCGAACGCTCTGAACCGAACAGCACAAGGTCGTCAAGCGGAAAATTTCTTTCTGCGAGAACGCGGAGGAACTCTTGTCCAACAGCGCCGCTCGCGCCAACAATTGCTACTTTCATTTATCGCTTATTTTTATTACAAAATATATTAATCTGCTAATTATTCGGTACAAAAGTACAACTTTTAGCCCAATCACTGCAAAAATATGATTTTTTTTTGCACTTTTGCATATAGATTTGCAACATAACGAATATTTATGCCGGATATATCGCAATTTTTCCCCATAACAGCCCCGACGTTGATATTCTTCGTCGTGCTGTGCATCATTCTCTTCGCACCCATAATAATGGGCAAGCTGCGCATACCCCATATCGTGGGTATGGTGCTGGCCGGAGTCATCGTCGGGCCCCACGGGTTCAACATCCTTGCCAAGGACAGCTCGTTCGACCTGTTCGGGCATGTGGGCCTCTACTACATCATGTTCCTTGCCGGACTAGAGATGAACATGAGCAACTTCAGAAAAAACAGGCTGCGGACGTTCACCCACGGCATCATGGCCTTCGTTATACCTATGGCCATGGGCTTCGTGTTCAACACGGCCGTGCTGAAATACAGTTTCTTAACATCAGTGCTGCTGGCCAGTATGTATGCCTCTCACACGCTGATAGCCTATCCGACCATCCTGCGCTACGGTCTGTCCAACCAGCGCAGCGTCACGATAGCCGTGGGAGCTACGGCCATCACCGACACGCTTACGCTGCTCGTGCTTGCCATTGTGGGCGGAATGTTCAAGGGCGAGATAACCAGCAGCTTCTGGATCATGCTGTTTCTGAAGATTGCGGTGGTGTTCTTCATCATAATATTCTATTTTCCGCGCATTGCCCAGTACTTCTTCCAGAGGTATGAAGACAACGTCACGCAGTTTATCTTCGTGCTGGCCATGACGTTCCTCGGCTCGGTGATGATGGAGATGATTGGCATGGAAGGGCTGCTCGGCGCCTTCCTTACGGGTCTGGTGCTCAACAGATACGTGCCCAACATATCGCCGCTGATGACTCACCTTGAGTTTGTGGGCAACGCCATATTCATCCCCTATTTCCTCATCGGCGTGGGCATGCTCGTCAACGTTAAGATACTGTTCGGCGGACTGGGCACGCTCGAGGTGGCAGCAGTGATGATTGTGGTGGCCCTGTCGAGCAAGTGGATAGCATCGCTGTTCACGCAGAAGCTGTTCGGCATGCGGGCCATTGAGCGCGAACTGATATACGGCTTGAGCAACGCACAGGCAGGAGCTACGCTTGCCGCAGTGCTCGTGGGCTACAACCTGATATTGCCCAACGGCCAGCGCCTGCTCAACGACGACGTGCTCAACGGCACTATCATACTTATCCTCGTTACGTGCATATTCAGTTCGTTCACAACGGAGCGTGCCGCCAAGAAAATAGCTCTCGAGACCAAGAGCAGCCTGCCTAAGGACGAAACCGCTGACGACGAGAAGATAATGATACCGATGAGGTATCCTGAAACGGCCGAAAATCTGATTAAGATGGCGTCGCTGATGCGCAACCGCAAGCTCAACCGCGGCGTGGTGGCGCTCAACGTGGTCTACGACGACGACAACCGCCTGATGTATCAGGAGCGCGGACGGCAGCTGCTGGAGCACATAACCAAGGTGGCCAACTACTCGGGCATGATGGTGCAGACGCAGGTAAGAATAGCCACAAACATCAGCAACGGCATAAAGCACGCCTTCATGGAGTTTAACGCGTCAGAGCTTATCATGGGCATGCACATACGCCAGGAGGTGTCGAAGAAGTTCTGGGGCGAGTTCATACAGAGCATCTTCAGCGGCCTTAACCGCCAGATAACCATCGTGCAGTGTCTCACGCCGCTCAACACGCTGAGACGCATACAGGTGGCCGTGCCGTCGCGAGCCGAATACGAGCCGGGATTCTACCGCTGGCTGGAGCGTCTCTCGCGCATGGCCGAGAACCTTGAGTGCCGCATACAGTTCCACGCAAAGCACGAGACGCTGTCGCTCATCAACGAGTATATACAGAACCGCCATCCTGGCGTGAGGGCCGAATACACATACATGGCCCACTGGAACGAACTGCCGGGACTGGCCGACAACGTGAACGAAGACCACATGTTCGTGGTTATCACCGCACGTAAGGGCACCATATCATACAAGAACGCGCTTGAGCGTCTGCCGGAGGAGATTACGCGATACTTCGCAGGCAAGAGCCTCATGATAATCTTCCCCGACCAGTATGGCGAACCGCTGGGCGCAATGACCTATGCTGAGCCTCAGCATCACGAACAGCCTAGCGCATACGAGGTGCTGCTGACATGGGTAAGGAAAAAATTCAAGATATAAACAACTCTCTACATAACGACAACAAGCAAACAAAGAAACAGAAAAAGCATGATAGATATAAAAGGCATAACCAAGAGCTTCGGCTCACTGCAGGTGCTTAAGGGCATCGACCTGCACATAGGCAAGGGCGAAGTGGTGAGCATCGTCGGACCGAGCGGTGCCGGCAAGACCACACTGCTGCAGATAATAGGCACACTCGACAAGCCCGACAGCGGACAGATAATAATAGACGGCACCGACGTGAGCCGCCTTAACCGCAAGAAGCTGTCAGAGTTCAGAAATCAGCGCATAGGCTTCGTGTTTCAGTTTCACCAGCTTCTGCCTGAATTCACCGCGCTCGAGAACATCATGATACCTGCCTTGATTGGCGGAAAATCGCGCAGCGAGGCAAAGAAGAAGGCCGAAGCCCTGCTCGACTTCATGGGACTGGCCGACCGCGCAAAGCATAAGCCCAACGAGCTATCAGGCGGCGAGAAGCAGCGTGTGGCAGTGGCACGCGCACTGGTAAACGACCCTGCCGTTATTCTTGCCGACGAACCGTCGGGCAGTCTCGACTCGAAAAACAAGGAGGAACTGCACCAGCTGTTCTTCAGTCTGCGCGACAAGCTCGGACAGACATTCGTGATTGTAACGCATGACGAAAACCTGGCAAAAATTACCGACCGCACCATAGCCATGCGCGACGGTATGCTCGAGACCGACGTCAATGCCGCAGCCGACGCAGCAACGGCATCAAGCAGCAGCACCGCCACAACCGACAACGACACGGACGGAGCTGACCGTGCGGACGAAAATGCCGACGACAAGGCCGAATAAAACGCAGAAAAGAACTGCGAGGCCACAAACATTTGTATTAATAAAAATCAAACACCGATAAAGAATATGGACTTCATAAAACTTGGCGACTGCAACCTCATGAAGGTTGTCAAGAAAGTAGACTTCGGAATGTATCTCGACGGAGGCGACGAAGGCGAGGTGCTGCTGCCGCAGCGCTACGTGCCCGAAGGATGTAAGGTTGGCGACGAGCTCAACGTGTTTATCTATCTCGACAACGAAGAAAGGCTCGTAGCCACTACGCTCACGCCGCTGGCCAAGGTTGGCGACTTTGCCTTCCTCAGCGTGGCATGGGTGAACGAGTATGGAGCCTTCCTCAACTGGGGACTGATGAAAGACCTCTTCTGCCCGTTCCGTGAACAGAAAATGAAGATGGAAACAGGCAAAGGCTACATCGTGCACGTACACCTCGACAGCGAGAGCTACCGCATAGTGGCCTCGGCCAAGATAGAGCGCTACTTCAGCAACGAGCAGCCCGAATACAGACAGGGCGACGAGGTGAGCCTGCTGGTATGGCAGAAAACCGACCTCGGATTTAAGGTGATAATAGACAACAAATATCCGGGACTTGTCTACAAAGACCAGATATTCAAGGATATACACACCGGCGACAGGATGAAGGGATACATAGGCACAATAAGACCCGACGGCAAGATAGACGTGACGCTGCAGCCTACGGGACGCAAGATGACAACTGAATTCAGCGAGGTGCTCCTGCAATATATGAAGGAACACGACGGCGTGTGCCGCCTGACAGACAAGAGCCCGGCTGAAGACATCTACAAGACCTTCCAGGTGAGCAAGAAGAACTACAAGAAAGCCGTGGGCGATCTCTACAAGCGCAGGCTTATCTCTCTGTTCGACGACTGCATAGCGCTCACACAGGACGAATGACAAAAGCGCACGGCAGCACAACAGCAGGTCTGCCGTGGCGGAAACGATAAAAAAGTATATTATAAGTAAAGGCTAACGACAATGAGAAAATTCAGAAAATTAGTGGCTATAGAGCCGATAAAGATGATTCCGGAGGCTATAGACAGCCTCGGGCGGTATGCCGACGAGGTGATCATCCACAGCGATATGCCACAAACCGCTGATGAGACAGCAGCACGCATAGGCGATGCCGATGCCGCGCTGGTAAGCTTCACTACGGCCATAACCGCGGAAATCCTTGCCAAATGCCCATGCCTGAAATACGTAGGCATGTGCTGCTCGCTCTATTCACCCGAAAGCGCAAACGTAGACATCCACTATGCCGACGGACACGGAATAACCGTAACCGGCATACGCGACTACGGCGACGAGGGCGTGATAGAATACGTGGTAAGCGAGCTCGCCAGATGCCTTCACGGCTTCGGTCAGCCTGCATGGTTCGGCGCACCAAGCGAGATAACCGGCCTGAAAGCCGGCGTGGTGGGCCTGGGCAAGTCAGGAGGCATGATAGCAGACGCCATGAAGTTCTTCGGAGCCGAGGTGGGCTACTTTGCACGCAGCCAGAAACCCGCAGCCGAGGCTAAAGGCTACAGGTTTATGCCCCTGGACGAACTGGTTGGATGGAGCGACGTGATATTCTGCTGCCTCAACCGCAACACCGTGCTGCTGCACGAAAAGCAGTTTGAACTTATGGGCGACCATAAGATACTATTCAACACCGGCCTGTCGCCGGCATGGGACGAACCTGCATTCGAAAAATGGCTCGACCGCGACAACATCTGCTTCTGCGACACCACAGGAGCGGCCGGCAGCGAGCGCATGCAAAGCCACAGGCACATGCACTGCATGGGCGTATCGTCAGGACTTACAAAGCAGTCGTATGAACGGCTCAGCCAAAAAGTTCTGGCAAACATAGAGAACTATCTGAAAGATTAAGAGCTAGCTGAACATCAACATAAAAGAGGGAAGTGAAAGTAAAGGAGTTAATATATAACTTTGAAGACTTGATTACCTGCATCGGTAAAATGCAACGACATTATCACAGCCTGGCACTGCAAACAGGCTGACGGTTAAAACACCTTACTTAAACACAGCATCCCAAAGTCCCTCTACAAAACAGAGCATAAGCCAACACACCTCAAAGCTTATGCCCTGTTTTTTTGATTTCAGCCGAAGAAGTCAATAAAACAAAATTAATTAACAATAAATGCAACGACAAATGAAAACAAATATAACAACGACAGACAAAAAACCTGCAATAAAACGAGAGGAATGCATCTGCAATCAATTAAGGAATGCACCTCCTCATTTCACCGGATGTAAATTTACTTGTTTATTAAGTTTAAATTTTCAACAGCAAAATGACTACAATTAGAATTAAACTTTCTCCTCAGCTTATAAAGACGGGAGAAGAAGAACTTCTCATCGAAATAGATGAGAGCGTTCTGTCAGAAGAAAAGCTGCAAGTCAAGAAAGACAGATATTTGTTCCTATACATGGAGAAAATAATCAAAGAACTTGAAAGCAACAAGCAAAGCAGCACGGCAGATAACTACAAGAGCACGCTGAAAAGCTTTAAGCGATTCAGGAAAGGCAAGAACATCACGCTCGGCAAAATCAACGACAAGATGATGCAGCAATATGAAATGTATCTGAAAAACGAAGGAATAAAGATGAACACGATATCCTTCTACATGAGAGTGATGCGTGCGGTATACAACAGGGCGGTGAACGACGGACTCGCCACGGAGAAACAGCCGTTCAGGAACGTCTACACCGGGATTGACAAGACCGAGAAAAGAGCCATACCGCTGCAGACCATAAAGGCCATAAAGGAGCTCTATATGCCGTCGAGAGCATTACACTTTGCCAGAGACATGTTTCTCTTCAGTTTCTACACCCGCGGAATGTCGTTCATAGACATGGCTTATCTTAAAAAGACCGACCTAAGCAACGGCATATTGACATACAAGCGGCGCAAGACCAAGCAGCAGCTCTCAATAAAATGGGAGAAATGCATGCAGGAAATAGTTAACAAATGGCCATCCTACAACGACTATCTGCTGCCGATAATTACGATACCCGGAAAAGAAGAGAGAATGCAGTATAAGAGTTGCCAGAAGAACGTGAACATGCAACTCGACAAGATATCCAAAATGCTGAAAATGCGAAAAGGCATAACCATGTATGTGGCACGTCACTCATGGGCAAGCATTGCAAAAAACATGAACATCCCCATAGGAGTGATAAGCGACAGCATGGGGCACACATCGCTAAAGACCACACAGATTTACCTCAGCGCAATTGACATGGATGTCATAAATAAGGCCAACCTGAAGATATTGAATAAAATAGAGAAAAGGAACGAAGAGACAAAGCGATTTTCGCAAACCGTAAAATAAAAGTCTCATAAACCTGCAAACGACTAATTGGATATAAATACAAACAGCCTAAGCACACGTGCTTCAAAAAAAACAATAACTTTACATACCGAATTGAAAAACTAACACCCAGGCTGTATGAAACTCTGAATAACTAATTATTAATTATTTAATCTAATATCATTTATTTAAATTGCCAACATTATGAAATGTCTTATACAACTTAAAACATCTAATATTTAGAGAATCGGTATTTCTGCGTCTTACGCACGCAGACAATCAGCATTGCAAGCACCTCTAACGATTGAAAATATCATCACAAAGACGTCTTGCACTACATTGTAAAAAAGCCACAACAGATATCCGTGGCAATTTACACAATTTACCAATACGTAATCACCCTCAGGCATTACGCCACCGTAAAAAAGACGGCGTTGCAGAGATTAAAATACAGGAGTCTGCCCTATCCGGGACGGCTTTCACATTAATAATAAGGGTGCTAAAATATGGCGTTTGTCAACGGCACACATTCTATTAACTAACAGCATCCGGTGAAACATCATGATGTGCTGAACGCCATTACACAAAATATTGATAAAAATCTATTAATTAAAAAGTACAACAAAACGGCGGAGGATGTGCTCTACACTCATCTCCCGCCGTTACTGTGTTACATACGGGCCAACACATCAAACGCAGCGTTCCACATTAGTTGCAGCCAGACAGGACCTTACTATATCAATGAAACATTGGCATAAATAATAATGTTACAGAATGCAGGTAGCATATACACGGCAAGTTGTATTCACTGCAAAAGGTGCCAAAACGCAATGCGAAAGGGCATGTTTTACAATATGAAATGCGGCAAATTGGAATGTAAAAGGTATGCTTTTACAACAAAGAACATAAACAGGAAAGTAAAGCGAAAAAGTTTTTTGTATAAACTCATCACTCGTCACAAAGTCTCATAACTCACTGCATGTCAGCATATTAGACTGTGATAAGTTGCCGTACCGACTCATCACACAACAAGGTGGAAAGCCTGGCGTGATGAGTTGAGAAAGAAACTCATCACACCATAACGCATTATAGTTCAACACTTTACGCATGAATGTGATGAGTGATGAGTTTATACAAAAAACTTTTTCTGTTTATTTCCGTCAGTTATCCGGCCTGCTGTCGTCATGGCAACAAGGCATTAAAATAACACTATCACGCCTGCCGTGAGACATGAGCCGCAAGCCTGAAACATAAAAGGACCACTTACAGAAGCCTGCCGGCTTCATAGCTTACAGCTCTTCCGGCCGGATTGCAGTCCGGCAGAAAGCGGGAAACAGTATCGGACACAGCATATCCGGCACAGCCAATAATCAAAGGGCTTATCTGCCAAGATACGTCAATACTCTATCTTATCGTCTTTCTGCGCCCACATCTCAAAAGCCTTGATGGCCTCGTTGCGCATCATCTCCTCTGACGACAGCTTGCGGCCTTCACGCGGCAGAGCCAGCTCGTCGTAGATAAACGAGTCGTCAAATCCGATGTTCTTGGCATCGGTCTTGTTGTTGGCAAAATAAACCTTCTTCAGTCTTGCCCAATATATTGCGCCAAGGCACATGGGGCACGGCTCACACGACGTAAAAATCTCGCAGTCGCTTAGGTCGAACGTACCCAAGGCGGCAGCTGCCGCCCTTATGGCGCTCACCTCGGCATGGGCTGTAGGGTCGTTGTTGGCCGTCACGCGGTTGACTCCCGTTGCAACAATCTCGCCGTCGCGGGCTATCACGGCTCCGAAAGGTCCTCCGCCATTGTTGACATTATCTATCGAAAGCTCTATGGCCTTACGCATAAGTTCGTCTTTTGTCATAATGATTTCTTTTATTAACGTTTGAAACAATCATACACCCGGCAGCTGCCGCAGCACGGCCTTGATGCAAGGGCGCACTTGAAGTATGACATCTGCCGGCATACCGCAGCAAATATACTAATTTATAAATTATAAAAAGAAAATAGACAAATTAAATAATAATTATTTCAACTATTTATAAAAAAATGTGGACAATGCTTCCGGCTGTCATCTGCCGGTTTTCTACAACCGCTCACTATACTTATGCCGGCTCTTTGTCTCACATTAAGCAGAACGGCAAATCACAAACAAGCGCTCAGCCAAAATCAGGCGTCAAGCTCTGCCTACGGGCTTATCAGGCGCAGTAATCCGGACAGGAAAACAACGAAAAAAAGCGTGTCAGAATGCATACAAAAGCACATTCTGACACGCCTTATTGATTAGTATATAAGAATATTAGCTTTAGAATTCAGCATTTTTCGGAGTACGCGGGAACGGTATCACGTCGCGTATGTTCTGCATACCTGTAACGAACAGGATAAGGCGCTCGAATCCGAGACCGAATCCTCCGTGAGGGCATGATCCGTATTTGCGTGTGTCGAGATACCACCACATATCCTTCATCGGGATGTTGCGCTCGTTGATTTCGCCTATCAGCTTGTCGTAGTTCTCCTCACGCACGCTTCCGCCGATAATCTCGCCAATCTGCGGGAACAGAACGTCGGTGCCCTGAACAGTCTTGCCATCCTCATTAATCTTCATGTAGAACGCCTTTATGGCCTTAGGATATCCGGTCATGATGACAGGCTTCTTGAAGTGCTCTTCAACGAGATAACGCTCGTGCTCGCTGGCAAGGTCCATGCCCCAGCTTACGGGGAACTCGAACTTATGACCGTTCTTAACGGCCTCTTCAAGAATATTGATACCCTCTGTGTACTCAAGACGAACAAAAGAACCGCTGACAACCGACTTGAGTCGCTCTATCAGCGTCTTGTCTATCATCTTGTTGAGGAACTCAAGGTCGTCCTTGCAGTTGTCCAAAGCCCACTGAACGCAGTATTTGATGAAGTCTTCCTCGAGGTCCATCAGGTCGTTGAGATCGATGAATGCAACCTCAGGCTCTATCATCCAGAACTCGGCCAGGTGGCGCGGAGTGTTTGAGTTTTCGGCACGGAAAGTTGGTCCGAAAGTATAGATGGCACCCAAAGCCGTTGCTCCGAGCTCGCCCTCGAGCTGTCCGCTCACGGTGAGTGAAGTCTGCTTGCCGAAGAAGTCGTCGTCGTAGGTTATCTTGCCTTCGTCGTTCTTCTTAAGGTCGTAGAGGTTCTTGGTTGTAACCTGGAACATCTGTCCTGCACCCTCACAGTCGCTGGCAGTGATGAGCGGTGTGTGGAAATAGAAGAATCCGTGATCGTGGAAATACTTGTGGATGGCTATGGCCATATTGTGGCGTATGCGCATCACGGCTCCGAAGGTGTTGGTACGAAGGCGCAGATGTGCATACTGGCGCATGTACTCGAAGCTCTGTCCTTTTTTCTGCATCGGATAGTCGCTGGCGCAGAGACCGTAAATCTCTATCTCACGGCACTGCAGCTCTACCGTCTGTCCTGCTCCCTGGCTCTCAACCAGTTCGCCGTTGACATTGATGCATGAGCCTGTGGTTATTTGCTTTAGCATGCTCTCGTCGAACTTTGACGGATCGACAACTACCTGTACGTTCTTTATTGTTGAACCGTCGTTAAGCGCGATAAAGTCTACTGACTTGCTGCTACGGTGGGTACGCACCCATCCTTTTACGTTGACGACAGCGCCGAAATCTGTGCGCTGAAGCACGTCTACGACTTTTGTTCTCTTGATTTTTTCCATTTTGTTATATGTTTTGACAGTAATCCGGCGCATGCCTCAGCCATGCTGTCGGCCATGGGCGCAAACAGAGCCGCAGGCCTGCACCAAAATACGCTTCGTCTAAAAAGCTTCAGCCTTTAATTCTGATTGTTGTACTATTATTCAAAAGCTCCCATGCGCAGCATGTCAACTTCCTTCTCTGTGAGGAAGCGCCAGTCGCCGCGGCGGAGATTCTTCTTAGTCAGACCTGCAAAGAGCACACGGTCGAGCTTGACAACTCTGTATCCGAGGCTTTCGAAGATACGGCGGACGATACGGTTCTTGCCGCTGTGTATCTCGATGCCCACCTGGCTCTTGTCTGTTGCGCTGGCATACTCGATGGCGTCGGCATGCACCTCGCCGTCCTCAAGAGTTATGCCTGTGGCTATCTGCTGCATGTCGTGAGCAGTAACCTTCTTGTCGAGGAAGACGTGATAAATCTTCTTCTTCAGGAATTTAGGATGAGTGAGCTTGCTGGCCAGATCGCCGTCGTTGGTGAGCAGGAGCACTCCTGTGGTGTTTCGGTCAAGGCGTCCTACGGGATAGATACGCTCCGGACATGCGTTCTTTACGAGATCCATCACAGTCTTGCGCTGCTGCGGGTCGTCACTTGTTGTAACACAGTCCTTTGGCTTGTTAAGAAGCACATATACCATCTTCTCCATTGACACCTTCTGATCGTGGAATCTGATGTCATCAGTGCGCAGAACCTTTGTTCCGAGCTCTGTAACAACCTGTCCGTTAACGCTGACCACGCCTGCCTGTATGAACTCGTCGGCCTCACGGCGGCTGCAGATACCTGCATTGGCCAGATACTTGTTAAGTCTTACAGGCACTGTCGGGTCGATGTTGGCCTCTTTATATTCTATACGCTTCTTCTGGCTGTACTTTGCGTTAGGATCATAGTCGGGCGTACGCTGACGGTAACCGCCACGCTGCTGATATGCCGGCTGACGCTGCGGACCATAGCCGCCACGCTGATAGCCACCGCGCTGATAAGAGTTCTGACGGGGCTGATAGCCGCCCTCGCCTCCTCCGTTGTTGTAACGCGGACGATAGCCTGCCGACTGGCGGGGCTGATAGCCG
>ENA-OPKO01000094-OPKO01000094.1-human-gut-metagenome-genome-assembly--contig:-NODE-94-length-23494-cov-2.949486_pt1 | contig 23494 bp, 20 predicted proteins | sample MGYA00241784_ERZ501695 | MGnify/ENA primary metagenome ERZ501695 (study PRJEB25962, sample SAMEA2042201) | human gut metagenome | biome: human gut; feature: human-associated habitat; material: faeces... | reverse complement strand
CGTGCTTACAGCGTATAGCTGCTTAGCACATTATTGAATTATTAACGAACTATTGTTGTATTAGTTGACAAAGAAATAATTGGAAATTTAAACTTTACAAGAAATGAAAAGAAGTAAGATTTTAGAAGAACGCCGCAAACATGTTGATCCTGAGATTCGCAAGTCTGTAGATTTGTCTTTCCAAATCGTAGATAGGATACATGACATTCTGGTTTCTAAAGGGATGAAGCAGAAAGACCTAGCCCTTCTACTCGGAAAACGGGAAGCGGAAATAAGCAAATGGATGCGGGGAACACATAATTTTACAATAGACACTCTTGTATCTATTGAGGATGCTCTCCAAGCTCCGATATTAAATGTAGTTCATCAGGATTTAGAAATATGTGTATAAAATTTTAACCGGTCAAGCAAAGAGCAAAACAATAAGGTTTTGCCTTCGCTTGAGCGATTGTCATATATTCATTGTTGTATTGAGAGGGAAATCTATTTAATCGGCTCTGCATGGATACAATAGTAACTCTTCAAGGGATTTTCCTTATTCTTTTTCAAGATTAAAGCAACTAAACATCCCTCATAATCAGAGTTCCATTGCGCAGGCGTATAGCCCTTCCAATACATCACAAGGTCTGCATCAGATGGCAAAGCCTTGAAACGATTGCGGTACTTCTCTCTGTTCGAATCATCTACCACAACACCCTTACCATACTGACCATAATACATATCCATCAGCTCAACCAACATCCTCTTTTGCTCTGACAACACAGCCTCATGCTTCTTCATGCTTTCCGGATCCTCAGAATCCAACAGCACCCCTGATACAATGTATTTCAGCTCAGAATATGGCTTTTCTGGAAAATCAGGAGAATAACGAGGAGAGACTATCCGGAACCGCTTGCTCTCGTCGAAGATGCAATACAAATCATAGTCTTCATTAGATGGATTCAGCAAATCAGAAGAGCCGAAATCGTAACCCATGAAACCAGTATTATAGATATTGAGATAGATGCCGGAAGAATAAACCACACGTCCACCCTTATAGCCATCAGCAACAATCAATGTTCTATCTTCCTCCGTCATAGAAGTATTACGGCTGATCTGAAAAAGATAAGTGCTAAGGTTGATTGACACAGCATAACAATTGTTCTCATTTCTGAGACTCACTACCCTATCTGGCATTCCCTTACATGACCATACAATGGAATCATAATAATGATAATAAGGGTTAGCTGATGAGTTATTGTTCAGATAATCTGTCAAATCCAAACTCAAAAGTCGGAATGACTGAAATTTACTATGTCCATCACCCATTCCATGCGCATCCTTAGAATTGGCATATACACACCGAATATAATAACGGCAATCATCCGGTACTTTTTCAGTTTCATTTGGCTTGTCTTCTTCATCACTCTTATCAATAGTATAAGTATTCTGCACATCAATCAGTTCTAATGAAGATAAACGCTGATATACCACCAAGCCATAAATGGCTTTTTTCTGATTGTCAGCTACTGTCACCGAACCAATCTTCTCCATCACATATAGGTAAGCTTCATCTTCATGAAACTTCACATCCAGGATTTGCATATAATCATCCACCTTACCTGCCTTATTCGTTTTGATGACAATGCCCGTCGCATCATCATACGACCAATCCTGCTTCTTGAAACAGAATGTACGTGCATCTTCATCACGATAATAAGTCATCAACTGATTCTCTGATAAGAATTCATAGACCTTCGGACTATAATCCTTGATGCCTTCACGATAATCAGTTGTTGCAAGTTTACCGTTTTCCTTCATCTGATAGATGCCGACAGGTTGCCAGCCATAACTTACAAGCCAAGAATTCAGAACATTCCTATCTATATCACAGACAGGAGCCTTTCCATCTAAGATGCAATACCCGTCCTGATTTAAAACAAATGACTGGTTGAACAGTTCCTTGTCATTCCAAGGAAGGCTGTCCAACTTATCATCATCACTACTACAGCCAGTTAGCATACAGATGCCAACCACCATGAATATCATCCATAAACAACGTTTCATATACTTTCTGTTTTTTTATTTTACAATCTGTTCTTTTCTGTATTACCGGCACCCGTACCCTTATACTTGCTTCTACTAACATTAAACTTATAGCTAAATGAACACATGATCATTCGGGTATCCGTATATTTTCTGGTATAGATATCGCTGGTACCATATACCAATCTTGTGGAATTGCGCATCGTCGCAAAGAGGTCATTGCCCGCCAAAATGACATTCAGGCGGTCGTGAAGAAAACTTCTACGCAAAGAGACGTCCACTCCTCCTTGTGACATATAAAGCGGAAGCGCAGAATGGCCCTGCGTGTTCCAACTCATATCAAGATTAAACGTCCAACCGCATGGTAACGAAAACGCATTATTGAAAGAGCCTATGAATATCGGCTTGCTGTATGCCTTACCACCAATAGTCAGGAACTGCTTTCTCATACCAGCGTCCAACGTAGGATGCCACCATCCTATCGTTGGCGATGCCGTCAGTCCCACGTAACAAACCTGAGTATGATTCAAATTACGAAAGGTGTACATACTGATTAACTCATTGTCATGATACGGTTCTATCACCTGAAAGCAAGGATCTACAAGATAACGCCAGTTGGCAAAAAACTGGAACCATTTATATCCCAGATTAATCCCTATGCCATGTTCGAAGGTTGACTTGAGCAATGGGTTTCCACCCTGATAATAATAGCGACTATTATATTGCACGTTACTACTTAACTGACTATAGGAAGGACGACTCACCGTCACCTTATAAACCATATTCATTTTCATATTCCCGATAGGAAAAGTCAAGGACACATTCGGAAAGAAATGGTCGTACTTACGACTCTGGTCGGGTACGAAATAATCCTTATTCTCCTCGCTCCAATAATCACCACCAGTATTATAGTAATTGGAAGAAACATGTTCGTATCTGAGACCAGCATTCAGTTCTACCTTGTTCAGTCTCAATCCATAAGAAACAAAGGCTGCAAGATTACTTTCCTTCACCTGGTCGTCCGTCTTGCCTGGCAAGTCAGTTCCCTGTTCATCTATAGTATAAAGATTGGCACGGCAACTTTCCGTAAACTCATTACCAATCTTCAGGGTACCTTTCCATACCGGAAAGCTCAGTACCAGCTTAGATGCATGCATCCAACTATCAGCCGTGAAATCAGATTCTATCGTACGAGAATCTCCGCCCTCCATTCCTGTTTCTTCAGAATATTGAGTCTGTCCTGTTTTACGAAGATATATTTCCCCATTCCATTCTATGCTCATCTTTCCTATCTGTCCGGCATAATAAGCCGTAATATCCTGCGTAGGTCGGCTTTTGAAACAACAATACATATCATTTGTATAGCTTTCTGTCTTGGAGCCATTCTTCCAGACATCCATCAGCGAATTCCATCCACCCCGACTATAAGGATTGATGTTCACCTCGTAAGTGGCACCCACGGAATGCCTATCATTGAAAACATAATTAAAACCAAGACTTCCACTGGTATAGTAACTCTTGTTTTTGATAATCAAGTCTTCATTGATACTCATGAGCGTCTTGCCGTAGAGTCTGTTATCATTATACTGATCCTGATAGCCCTGAGACAAACCACCATACAAATTGGAGAAGATATCCAATCCCCGATAACGATAATTCAAATCGAGTACTTCACGATGATTGTTCTGATGATTGCGCTGATAGACTTGCCGATAAGTCAATCCCAGTCCTTCTCCCTCCTTTCTTGTCGTCTTGATTCTGATGACAGACTGATAGGTTGCATCGTATTCTGCACCCGGCTCGGTTATCACCTCTACATGTTTGATGTCAGAAGAACTCAATCTATCGAGATCAATGGTTTCCTTGATTTTCTTGTTATCGATATAAATCAAAGGTTTACCTTTGCCCAAGACTTCTATATCACCGTTCTTCAGCATCACTCTCGGAAGATGTTTCAAAACATCTTCTGCCGAGCCCATTTTCTCCAAGGAGGTTCCTTCTACCTGAGCCACCAATCCTTCAGAAGTCATTCTGAAAGGCTGTCGATGTCCTTTCACTACAATTTTCTGCAGGTTCATTGTTGCCTCTTTCAGAGTTATTGTCCCTATCTTACCTATATTAAAGGTATTGCTTGTCGTAATATAGCCCACGCAACTTACTCTTACTATCGCCTTTGTGGCTCCACAGGGAATCACGAACTGACCGTTCTCATTCGTCACGCCGCCATTAATCAAAGAAGAGTCACGGACATTCAGCAGGGCTACATTGGCAAAATCGACAGGGCGATTCTTATTATCTATGATGCGACCTATCATCTTGGTGGGAGTCTTCTGCGTACACTCCACCATGATATTATCCTCCACCTGCGTCATCCTGATGGGATAGAATCCTATCAGCTGCATGATGGCATCGGGAACACTCTGGTTTCTGATGCTCTTGGTTACCCTGAAATCCTCCAGTTCATCATACACGAAGTTGATGGTGTACTTATGCTGGCGGGCATTCAAATCCTTCAACGCCGCAGAGAACGACACATTTTTATATTGTCGGGTGATGCGCTGGGCATAAGACTGCTGAACCCCAAACAGCAGGAAGAGAAGAAGAAGCTCTCTGATAAGCTTGCCGCTAACGGGCATTGGTTTCCAAAAATCTCTCATAAACATATCCTCCTATCTTATTTCACCAACAATGTACCGTCAATATACTCTATCTGTATGCGGTCGAAAGCATTCAAAATCTCCAGGTTCTGCTCTAATGTCTTCGTCTTGTTCCAGTTGAAGAAGAGACGGATGTGCTGGGCACCGGCATCCACATACTCCACCTTGACATGATAGAAACCGGATAGCTGAGCCAGAATGATTCCCAATTCGGCATCATCAAACACCACGGGTTTCATATCAAGCGAATCCTTCTTCTCTGCTGTTGCTGCACGAAGACTGTCATTCGCAAGCGCCTGGGTTGTTGCCAGCTGTTCTGTCGCAGCCTTGTTATCCGCTGTCTGATCAGAAGCCGGGAATCCCAACCAGCCATTGTGAATCGCAGCCAAGGCTACCCCCGAAAGGAAGATGATGCCAACGATGGATGCAGCAATCTTCATCCGGTTGCGATAAGCGTCCTTGGCTCTGCCGGCATCCATCGCCAACTTATCCTCATGATGTGCCTGAACAAACTCCTTCCAAGCCCCATCCACATCCACGTCCTTCGGATTGGCTTTCTTGCCAGCCATTCTCGCCATCGCCAGTTCATGGAAGAACTCCTTCACTTCCTCATCGTCAAGTAGGCGCTCCACCTGCTCGTCGGTATATTTCTCGGGATGCTCCTGCATGTCAAAGAGCATCATCCGCTTTTCTTCTTTACTCATGTTTGTCATTGTCTTGCTCATTTAAATTGTTTCTTAATCCAGTCCATCGCCTTCGAGAGATGGTTGAATACCGTCACCTTGCTCACTCCCACTTCATCAGCCACCTCCTGATAAGATTTCTCCTGAAGATAGCGCAGACGGAAAATGAGTTGCCGGATAGGCGGTTCCAGGTCTTCGATGAGAAGCATCAGCCGGTCGAGCCGTTCATCGGTCTCTTCTGAGAGTATCACGTCGGAATCATCCAGCAGCAGCTTCGCCACCCTTCCCTTCACGCTCTTATGAGCTATCAGGTTGAGACAGCGGTTGCGTACGCTCCGCATCAAGTAACCGTCCTCACTCCCAGGCACCAGAACCACATCATCGGCAAGAATCTGGGCGAATACTTCGCTCACCACATCCTTGCTCTCGTCATCATCCGAAAGAATGCATCTGGCCAGATTGTACATCTTCGCATAATGCTGACGGAATAATTGTTCTATGTTCTTTTTTCTGTTCATATACTATCTATACAGTTGAGCCAAGCGAAAAACTAAGCAAAACATCAACTTTTTTGTTTTTTCCTTTAAATCCGAATCGAAATCACCAAGAATCTCCCCGGATTGGAATGCAAAAGTACACAATCTATCGGAGATAGAAGACAAATGGTTAGGATAAATCGATTTTCAGTTGATTTATTTGTTCATTCCAACATTTTTTAGTACTTTTGCCCACCAAATTACGAACAAGTAAATAAGATTGGTATAAAATAGGTATTACCAAGATAAAATAAAGAATAGATTAGATAAAGGAGAATAAGATTATGTCAACGATTATTTATCCATCACCGATATTCGGTCCGGTAAACTCCCGTCGTCTGGGAGTTTCACTGGGCATCAACCTCATGCCATCTGATGGCAAGGTCTGTTCATTCGACTGCGTTTATTGCGAATGCGGATTCAACGCTGACTTCCGTCCTAAGAAGAAGCGCCCTACCCGCGAGGAGGTAAGAGAAGGATTGGAGAAGGTTCTGAAAGAACGCCACGACAACAACCAGCCTCTGGACGACATCACCTTCGCAGGAAACGGTGAACCTACGGGACACCCTGACTTCAAGGGAATCGTGGAAGATACGATGGAACTCTGCAAGAAATATTTCCCTGAAGCACAAGTATCCGTACTCAGCAACGCCACCTATATATATAAGGAGGAAGTGAGAGAGGCGCTGATGCTCGTGGATAACAACATCCTGAAACTGGATACCGTGGATATGGATTACATCAAGAAGCTGGACCGCCCTCAGCAGCCTAACTACGACGTGAAGGATGTAATCAAATATCTGAAGATGTTTAAGGGACACGTCATCATCCAGACCATGTTCCTGAGAGGTGACGGTTTGGACAATACCAGCGAGCATTTCGTAGCTCCTTGGCTGGAGGCAGTGAAAGACATCCAGCCTCAGCAGGTAATGGTTTATACCATCGCCCGCGAAACACCAGACAAGTTGCTGGAAAAGGCACCAAAGGAAGTTCTCGATGCCATCAAGGAGCGTGTAGAGGCTCTGGGCATCAAGTGTACAGCCAGCTATTAAGAGATAATCAGGATAAGAAAGAAAAGCAAGTAGAAAAAAGAAAGAATGAAAGCGAAAAGTAATATCCTTATTATCAGCGATATGTGTGGCTACGGAAAGGTATCTGCCGCTGTTCAGATGCCTATCCTCTCTTATATGGGACTCGATGTGTTCAATCTGCCCACCATGCTCATCAGTAACACCTTCCCATACGGCAAGTATGCCATTCTGGAATGCACTTCGTATATCGAGGAAGCCTTGCAGAAGTGGAACGAACTGGGCATTCATTTTGATGCCATCACCACGGGTTTCATGGCTTCGGAGCGTCAGGCTAAGCTGGTGGCACGTTATTGCAGAGAACAGGCAGCACTGGGCACCGACATCTATGTGGATCCCGTGATGGGCGATTACGGCAAGCTCTATGGTGGAGCCAGTGAGAGTACCGTGAGATGCATGAAGGAGATGCTGAGCGTATCGCATCTCTGTTTTCCCAACTATACCGAGGCTTGTCTGCTGACGGATTCGGAATACAAGGAAGAGGGAATCTCGGAGAAGGAAGCCTATGAACTGATAGATAAACTGAGAGCCATCGGTTCCCACTCCGTGCTCATCACCTCGTGCATCGTAGAGGGTCAGCATGCCGTGGTAGGTTTCAATCATCTTACAGAAGAGTATTTCCTCCTGCCCTACGAAGAAATCCCCGTTCAGTTCCCGGGCACCGGCGACATCTTCTCCAGCATCATCGTGGGCAGACTGAAGGATGGCGATCAGCTTCGCCATGCCACCCGCATCGCCATGGATACCCTGCGCAACTGGATAGACATCAACAAGGATGACAAGGACAAGAACCGAGGAATTCCGATAGAAAGACATCTGGGGGACTTGTAGATTGCCATTTAGCAAACACAGAAGCAAGGGAATACCAATTAAATTATAATGGAAAAGAAAGAAACAAATACACTCAGTATATTTCAGCGACCGGTATGGGTAAGCCTGTTCGCCCTTACGGCTGCTATCTCGTGGGGATGGGCTTACCCATTGATAAAAATGGGAATGGAGGAATATCAGATTACAGCAGACATGACCGGAAGCAAGATGCTTTTTGCCGGCATCCGCTTCTTCATCTCCGGCATCATCATCCTTGCCATCGCCAGAAGCTCGCATCGTAAATTCGGATTCAAGAAGAAAGCTATTCAAGAGAATGTCTGGTTTCTTCTCCTCTATGCACTCCTCAACACCACCCTTCATTATGCCTTCTTCTATTTCGGACTCTCGCATAATGCAGGAGCACGTTCGGCGATACTCAATTCTATGAGCGTCTTCACGGTGGTTATCCTTGCCTGTATCTTCTTCAAGAGCGACAGGATGACGTGGCAAAAGGCATTGGGCTGCATCATCGGATTCCTAGGCATCCTAGCCTTGAACCTTGGCGGAAAGGAAAGCGGTAGTTTCACTTTCCTGGGCGATGGTATGATTATCCTCAACGCCCTGTGTGGAGCCAGTGCTTCCCTGCTGACCCGAGGATTGAGCAAGAGAGTGGATGTTTTCGTAGGAACCGGTTATTCGCTGAGTATCGGTGGAGCCTTGCTGGTGATTCCTGCATTGTTAATGGGTGGCTATCTGCCAGTCATCAGCCTCTGGGGCATCACCATCCTTCTGCTGCTCATTGCCATCTCAACCATCAGTTTCGCTCTCTACAATAAACTATTGAGCTGCAATCCCGTAGGAAAGGTAGCAATATACAATTCGCTCATCCCCGTAGTAGGAGCCATCACCTCCTGCCTCTGTCTTGGTGAAACCTTCTACTGGAAGTATCTGATAGCAGGCGCATTGGCTACTGCCGGAATTTATATCATCAATAAAGGGAAGAAATAAATTCCGGCTGTTGCCCATGCAACCCATATAGAAAGCAAAGCCACCTATTTCAAGATACCCGTTTCGCGCTCCTCATTGTTGATATTTCGCTGTATCTTACGGTATTCCTTTCCCCGATTGATATTCCAGGCAACACCGATACGAAACAAATTACCTTCCGAATTGTCATAACCACGAACCTGCTTACGGAGTAATGCGTTGACGATTTCTGCAGAATAGGATTTCGGATGAGCCATAAACGGATTATGCATATAGAGCGTAAAATCGAAATCACCTATATGATAACTGGCTGAGGCTGCCAATGAAGGTGGATTATGCCCGATGTTCTCTCCCTCCATAAAGTTCCAACCATTATCAGCATACAGCATCACAGTCCATTTTCCCCAATATCCCTGTAATGTTCCACTATAATTATAAGCGGTATAACAATGACTGTACTCATCGCCCTTATTGAAAAAACGGTAAATACCTGCATTCACAGAGAATATAAGGTGGTCGGGGATAATGTCAAACCGGGTATCATTCGTAAGATACAACATATTACAATGGGGCTGATTCGTCTGGGAATAAAGAAACTGATCATTTTCCGTGCGGGTGTATTTCGCCAAATCACAATGACGATTGATGCGATAATTCAAGGTAAAATCAGTATTTATCCTTGGTTTACTGAAAGAGAATACCACCCAGTTCTCATATCTACTGCTAGGCTTAAGCGAAGGATTACCCACAGTCCATTCCATACTGTTCTTTCGAATACGGGTATCCGAAATCATAGCTATCTGCGAAATATGCTGTGATAATTCACTTCCCAAGCGGATCTGAAACGAAGATGTCAAGGAATAAGCCAATGTGAGTTTCGGACGACAAAGCCAAAAACTAAATTCCTCATCTCCCTGTCGATAAGACTGATTACTCAACCCGAAGCCAGCCACATAAGTTAAACGGGATGTTCCTTCCTTGAATTGTCCCAAACTTCCCTTGATTTGTGCAAAACCATAAATACCCAATGAACGGATACCATTCTCGCTAACCACATCACCCAAATACTGATTATCCATATATTTCCAGTTCAAGTTGGTTCCTGCAGAAAAAGTAAAGGGTTTCAACCGGTTTTCATAGATAGCCTCGGCTATGAGCGAATAGGTCTTTCCATCTACCTGATATTGATAGGGTTCGCCCTCACCTTCATAATAGGCTCCTTTGGTGTGGATATAAGTACCCAAAACATCTGCCGACAAAGACTGATGCTTGCCCAACTGATGATAGAAATACAAATCGAGAGCAGGAGTAAAATCCCTACCCTTGCTGGTTCTGTAAACAGGATACGCAGGCTTTCCTGATTCAGAAAACTACACCTCATTCGATGTATAAGGCTGATTGCAAAAATCCGTGGTAAGCGTTGTCTGGAATACATATAATGCAGAATCAGCCAGATTATACTTCAACTGCAATGTATTACCATAATTTTGAGTTGCCCCATTCATGATTTTTCGAGATATCTGATACTCAGAACCATCATGTAGAAGATATTGAGCATCCTCATTATATTCGGATGCCTTATTATCCACATAAGTCTGCTCATATAAAATATTCAATTGGCTCTTGCCCCTATTGACAGATGCATAGACATCGTTCGAACCGAGCTTGGTAGTTAGCGCATTGGTCAAGTTGAAGCCCAAACTGCCACCCGATGAAGCCCTGCGGGTATGAATATCTATCACGTATGCAATATTCTTTCCATATCTTACGCCAGGACTGTCGATATAATCTACACTCATAATAGAAGCTACATCCAGCATCTGCACATCATGCATATTGGCGAGAATGCCATTGATACGAATCTGCACTTCTCCTTTATTATCGGTAGCAGAAATGGAACGGCCAGCCTCATCAACCCTGATATGAGGCAAAGCTAACTTTCCTAAAAGCGAAAAACCAGAAAAAGAACGCTGCTTCTGAATATCGCTTGGGAATATCAACTTGCCATCTTCCTTGTTGACTACTCGTGCCGCCTTCACAACAACCTCTTGCAAGGCTATAAAATCATTCGATACCTTCTGGATCTCCTGGGCACGTATTTCTGCACAAGAGATCAATGCCCACAGCATCAGCATAGCTGTTAACAATTTACTTTTCTTCATTGTCATCATATACTTTTTCTAAAACTTGTTTTCTGCTGCAAAGGTATCAAAAAGAGAAGACCGAAGCGAAAAATATGGCTGACATGAGTCTGACATTTATCAATTAACGAATATTATATCTAGTTTTATACCATCTTTCATAGAATTTCTGTACTTTTGCATTTGAATCTTTAAACAGTATATCATTTAAACAGAATAGATAATATGAAACTGAAAGCATATCATTCCATCCTCATCTTCGCCATCCTTGTGATGTCTGCGGCATTCTCCAGCGTAAGCAACTACCGCAAGGCACAGTATGCCATTGTACAAGATATGAACAAAGCTTTGGCTCTGACTCTTCAGGAAAATAAATATCAATGGATTACGCCTGATACCATCCAGAGCTACCGCTCACATCTCAGCATCGACCTGCTGAAGTCGACAAGTAATCTCTGCTATGTGATGGAAGACAGAAGAAGAGGCAAGAACAATTCCCTGCTGGTAAATAGCGCCAACCTGCTCAGCAGCAAAGAGATGCTCCTCAACGAGCATTCTATCCAAAGCTATGCTAACTGTTCGATGGCAGATATTTTGAGTATGAGCAACCAGCGGACATCTTTGGCGCTTACCCTCATGGCTATGATTTGGGCAATTGCATCGCTATACTATCATCGCAGAAAACAACCCTGGAATCATGAGGCCGATATGTTCGGCACCATGTGCTATTCTCAAGACGAGGATTCCTTCTACAATCAGGAAAGCGGACAAGCCATCAAGTTTACTCCGATGCAGCACCAGCTGATGCAACTCTTCTTCAACAATACGCATCATCAACTCTCCAAACAGGAGATTTGTGATGCTCTTTGGCCCAAGAAACCGGATGCCAGCGAAACGCTCTATACCTTGATTCGCCGTATCAAACCGGTGATTGAGCAGAATAGCAACCTCATGATTGAGTCGGAAAGAGGCAAGTCTTACCGACTGATTATCAGATAAGTTCAGAAATGTCAGCCAAATGTCATACTTATTATTTGGCTTTTTCCCATCTTCTTCATACCTTTGCAGCTAAAATATAAAAGTGGCAAAGATATGAAGAAGATTTTTTTGATAGCAGTTGTCTTGCTGATGATGATAAACTTCATCATCAACTATCATCATGAGGTTACGAAAGAACAGCATACACCGATGGCGGATTTCAAGACCAAGGTAGAGATGGCGCCCATGAAGGAATACAATGATCCGGACTTCGGCTACGTTGTCAAATATCCTTGCTTCTTCCAGGAGGATACTTCGGTATCGGGATACCAGGGCTATGCCCGCTTCTCATTCACCAATCATGCCAACATCATCCTGGAGAGTTACGTTACCCCCAACTATAGCAACACCCTTCAGGCTTGTGCCGATTCTCTAGCCCAGAAGCTTCATTCGGAGCGGACGATGCAGGCATCGAATAAGGCATTCATCCTCTCCGGTCCTGTCTATGAAAACGGAGTAAGAGTAGATGGCTACAGTCATTATGATAAATTCATCAAGAGTGGCAGAATACTCTTCGTCTATTCCCTCACCTATCCCGACAGTTACAAACCAGCCATGCCCCGACTGTTCAAACTCATAGACGACTGGAGGGTTTTAGGGGCATATTAATCTGCCTTGAAGATATCCTCACGAGCCTCTTAGGTTTGTATAAAAACAGCTTTCAAAGAAGATAAAAGCGCTTGATTATTTGCATATATCAAATAATAATTGTACATTTGCGGTGGAAATATAAACATCGAAGATTATGTCAATATTCAGTCGCTTCTTTGGAAGGAAGAACAATCTCATCGTAAGCTCTGACATCGTGAAGAAAGATGCCAGAAGCAGGAACATTGCCTTCGTGGATACCGAAGTGGGACTGAAAGACCATAAAATACATGACATCGGAGCATTGCGTTATGACGGAGCCAACTTTCACCAAGCATCACAGACGGCACTGAACAAGTTCCTGCAAGAAGGAAAGGTTGACTATATCTGCGGTCATAACCTCATTCATCACGATGCCCGCTATCTCCAACTCAACGGCATACTGGTAGATACCCTCTATCTCTCCCCACTCCTCTTCCCCAAGCGCCCTTACCATCATCTGGTAAAGGACGACAAACTGATGAGCGAGCAGATGAATAATCCAGTCAATGACTGCGAGAAAGCCAAGGAATTGCTGATGGATGAAATCGCTGCATGGAATCAATTATCAGAAAGGAAAAGGAAAATCTTCACCTTGCTGCTACAGCATGAAGAGGAATTCAGAGGATTTCTGATGTATGTGGGAGCCATCGAAAAGGATGATGCAATCATAGAAGTTTCAGAATTCATTCTTTCTGAATATAAGAATCATATTTGCGCCCATGCCGACATTCCGGCTCTTGCAGCCCAGTCGCCTTGCGGCTTGGCATACGCCTTGGCCCTCATAGGCACAGACGATTACCAATCTGTTACACCAGGTTGGGTACTCTGCCATTATCCCGAAGTAGAACATATCACCTATATGCTCTGCCATACCCAATGCACCGATGGCTGCGAGTATTGCAACCGCATGCTCGACATTCATCACAACCTGAAACAACTCTTCGGCTATGATGCCTTCCGTACCTATGACGGCGAACCGCTGCAGGAACAGGCATCGCAGGCAGCAGTGGATGGTAAGTCATTATTGGCGATATTTCCTACGGGTGGCGGCAAGTCGCTCACCTTCCAGTTGCCAGCCTTGATGGATGGCAGAACCATACATGGACTCACTGTGGTTATCTCGCCTCTGCAATCATTGATGAAAGACCAGGTAGATAACCTCGCAGACCGTGGTTTCACCGATGCCGTAACCATCAACGGTCTCCTCGACCCTATCTCCCGGTCCCTAGCCATCGAACGAGTGCAGAGCGGAGATGCCACCTTATTATATATTGCACCAGAGATGTTGCGCTCCAAAACCATCGAGCGCATTCTGATGGCACGGCATGTGGTGAGATTCGTCATTGATGAAGCTCACTGCTTCTCTGCATGGGGACAAGACTTCCGTGTGGATTACCTATATATCGGCAAGTTTATCAAGGAATACCAGGAACGTAAGTTTGGCAAGGATGCAATGGCCCGCAACCATGGTCAAACCCTGATACCCGTATCTTGCTTCACCGCTACTGCAAAACAGAAGGTGGTGCAGGACATCTGCGACTATTTCAAGCATTGGCTGGGCACCGACCTCCAGCTCTTCGCCTCATCAGCCTCACGTACCAACCTGCACTATTCTGTTATCCACGTAGATAGTGACGGCAACAAATACAATCTACTGCGTTCACTGGTGGAACAGGCAGATTGCCCTACCATCATCTACGTATCCCGCACCAAGCGCACCCGTGAACTCGCCCAGAAACTGACCCGTGACGGTATATCCGCCCTGCCCTATAATGGCAAGATGGATGCCGATGAGAAGATACACAATCAGGATGCCTTCATGAGCGATAAGGTAAGAATCATCGTTGCCACCTCCGCCTTCGGCATGGGAGTAGATAAGAGCGATGTGGGGCTGGTTATCCACTACGACATCTCCGACTCTCTAGAAAACTATGTACAGGAGGCTGGACGTGCAGGAAGAGATCCACACCTCAATGCCAAATGCTATGTACTCTATAGCGATGAAGACTTAGATAAGCACTTCATCCTACTCAACCAAACCAAACTGAGCATCAGTGAGATACAACAGGTATGGAAAGCCGTTAAGGATTTTACCAAGCAGCGCCCACATGTAAGTTGTTCGGCACTGGAGATAGCCCGCCAAGCCGGTTGGGATGACTCGGTATCCGACATAGAAACCCGTGTTCGCACCGCCCTTTCTGCTCTAGAACAGAGCGGATACATAGAGCGTGGCAACAACATTCCGCATGTCTATGCCACAGGTATCACCGTCAAGAACATGGACGAGGCAAGACTGCGCCTCACCGAATCACCTCTGTTCTCGGAAGATGAGATGAAGAATGCCATCCGCATCATCAAGTCGCTTATCACCCAGAAGCATATAGCCAAGGCACAGGATAGCGAGGCAGAATCCCGCATCGATTACCTCGCCGACATCCTAGGACTCAGCAAGCGAGACGTCATCTCCTCCGTTGACCGAATGCGACAGGAAGGCATCCTTGCCGATACCCGTGACATATCAGCCTATCTGCAAGACATCAGCGACAAGCAACGCAAGCCTCAGCAGATGCTGGAGAACTTCGCCAAACTGGAAAGATACATTCTGGAACATATCCCGGATGAATCGCTGCATATCACATACAAACAACTCAATGACAATGCCGTACACGACGGCATCAACACTTCAACCGAAAAGAAAATCCGCACACTGCTATACTTCCTGGCAGTGAAGGGATATGCGCACAAGAAGGAAGACGGCGTCCGCAATCTTATCGTGACAAGAGACAAGGATATAGAGACCATCATCAAGCGATTCGAAAGACGAATTGAGGTTTGCCGATTCATCATCGAAAGACTATACAGCCTGGCCGAAGAAAACAGTAAAACTATAACAGAAGAGAACAACAATACCTCTTCTGAAGAAAAAAATCCTTCTGAAGAAAAAGGTTTAGGAAAAGCCTCTGGCGCAACAGACAATAGAAAAGAGAAGCCTCTCCAATTCTCGGTAGTCGAACTTCTGAACGATCTGAAATCCAGCAACCAGTCACTCTTCTCCGACTTCTCTTCCCTGCAGTTGGAGGACGTGGAGGAAGCCTTGCTCTATCTCTCCAAGATAGGAGCCATGAAGCTGGAAGGAGGATTCCTGGTACTCTACAATGCAATGGCGATTAAGCGCACCAAGGAACTTCGCCTGCGCTATAAGCAGGAGGATTATCGCATGCTCAACGAATTCTACAAGCAGAAGATTCAGCAGATTCACATCGTGGGCGAATATGCCAACCTGATGGTAAGGGATTACGACGCCGCCCTGCAATATGTGCAGGATTACTTCCAGATGGACTACCAACGCTTCATCTCAAAATACTTCAAGGGCAACCGGGAGACTGAGATAGAGCGCAACGTAACACCTTCGAAGTATAAGCAACTCTTCGGAATGCTCTCCAAGCGACAGAAGGAAATCATCGACGACCACGAGTCTCGCTGCATCGTAGTCGCTGCCGGTCCTGGCAGCGGCAAGACACGTGTGCTCGTACATAAGCTTGCCTCTCTCCTGCTTTTGGAAGATGTAAAGCACGAACAACTCCTGATGCTCACTTTCTCGCGTGCAGCCGCTACCGAGTTCAAGCAGCGACTGATGCAACTCATCGGCAATGCCGCCCATTTCGTAGAGATCAAGACCTTCCATTCCTACTGCTTTGACCTGCTGGGCAGAGTTGGCAATCTGGATGAGGCAGGAGATGTGGTTAAGCAAGCCGCCGAAATGATCAACAATGGAGAAGTGGAGCCCAATCGCATCAGCAAGACCGTGCTCGTTATCGACGAAGCGCAAGACATGAGCAAGGATGACTATGCCCTTGTCTCTGCTCTGATGAAAGCCAACGAAGAGATGAGGGTGATTGCCGTAGGCGATGATGACCAGAACATCTATGAGTTTAGGGGTTCCAACTCGCGGTATCTCTATGAACTGACCCAGACAGAACACAGCCGTTTCATCGAGATGACGGAGAATTACCGCAGCCTTCGCCATATCGTGAATGCTGCCAACGACTTCGCCCGCAACATCCGCCAACGAATCAAATCTACCCCTATCATCTCCATGAGTCAAGAAGATGGAGAAGTAAGAATCGTGAAGCATCCATACGAGATTCAGGAGAAAAAGGTTTATATGTATCAGCCTATCCTAGAAGATGTTACGCGATTACTGGGAAGTAACGCTTCAAAAGAAACCGATGCATCTTCCCGCAAGAAGAACGAAACCATCAGTATCCTCACGCAGACCAATGAGGAGGCTGTCATCATGCTGGCTCTTCTTCACAGTCATGGTATCAGGGCCAAGCTGGTGCAATCAATGGACGGCTTGCGCTTCTGGAATCTGGCAGAGGTAAGATACTTCTTGAAGAAGATAGACCAAGGCATCAAGGAAACGAAATCCCCTATCATCCCTGATGATATTTGGGAAGCAGCAAAGCAGCAGACATTCCAAAAGTATGCCAGCAGCCAGGCATTGCCATATCTGCGCCGCAGTCTCCAGGTATTTGAGCAGACCAATCGTGCCAAGTACTACAGCGACCTGAGGGAGTTCGTGTTCGAATCATCAGTAGAAGACTTCTGTGACATCTCGAAATCAGACATCGTGGTCAGCACCATCCACAAGGCAAAAGGCCATGAGTTCGACCATGTACTGATGCTCATTACCCATCCCGAGCATCCTACCGATGACATACTGCGCCGATACTATGTGGGCATGACCCGTGCCAAGCGTACACTAACCATCCACACCAACGGCAATCTCTTCGACAGTCTGAAAAGTGCCCAGCATCTCTATAATGCCCAAGCCTACGATGAGCCCAACGAAATAGTGCTTCAGCTCTCACACAAGGATGTAAACCTGGGCTTCTCCAAGCCTCACAAGGACGCTATTCTTTCCTTGAGAAGCGGTATGCCGCTAACCTATCACGACCATTGCCTCTGTCTCCCATCAACAGGCAGAGACATAGCCCAGCTCTCCATCAAGATGAAAGAGAAACTAGGCAAATGGGAGTTGAAAGGCTACAAGGTAACCGCTGCCCGAATCCGCTTCATCGTGGCATGGAAGTCAAAGGATGCACCGAGGGATGAGAAGGAATCCGCCATCGTGCTCGCTGATTTGGTGATGGAAAAATAAGGTAAGCTCCTGGAACCTTATCTACAAGCACAACCTATTTATCGGACGAAGCTATTGACACAATGGAGATTAGAAATCTCACCAAACACTTATTTTAAGATATTAGACAGAATTTTATGTTAAAAATTTGGTGATTAGAAAGAAAACTCGTATTTTTGCAACACATATATTAATATTGATAGATATGGAGAAGAAACAAATCATAGAAGCAATGCACAATAGATTGCATGAGATTGATCCTCATGCAAAAGCTATCTTGTTTGGTTCCCGCGCTAGAGGCACAGAACATGAAGGAAGTGATTGGGATGTATTGATTCTTCTAGACAAGCCAAAAGTTACGCTTCAAGATTACGATAAGTATTCTTATCCACTAAGAGAATTAGGCTGGGATATTGATGAAATCATCAACCCTGTACTCTTCTCCCAAAAAGAATGGGAGGAGAACCATTATACCTTATTCAATCATAACGTAAATAAGGAAGGAATTGCAATATGATAAAGGGACAACTTACAGACACTGACAGAACCGAAATTGTAAAATATAGACTAGAAAAAGCATATCGAACATATAATGAAGCTATTGGCTCCATAGAAAATGGTTATGTCGAAACTGCAGCCAATCGTTTATACTATGCTGCTTACTATGCTGTTTCTGCTTTACTCATTTCTTACAAGTATGAAGCTAGCACTCATAACGGCGTAATCCAAATGTTTGGAAAAGTCTTTTTGAGGAACAACATCATTGACAAAAAGTATGGCAAGACTTTCAATCAGCTTTTCTCCTTACGATTAACTGGCAACTATGAAGACCGTCATATTCTTGATATGGAAACAGAGGTACTTCCATTGGTTGAGCCAGCTAAGGAACTAATAGATTTAGTGTCAGAAATGGCTAAAAAGCAATTAATGTGATTGCAAAAACACCCTTCAGTTGTTCGATGAGCAACTCGTATTACAGATACCACTACTGAAGGGTGCTTAGGTTCTTTTATCGGTTCCGACGTATTGGTCTTTCCATCAGACCTTTTTCATAAAATACCTCTTTATGTCCATTGTTATAAAAGCTCAAATCCATCATTTATTTTCCTCCTTTTATTCTATTACAAGTACGACAAAGCATTTGACAATTCTCGGAAACAGTCGTTCCACCTTCACACCATGGAGTAATGTGGTCTGCTTCCATATCTTCTAACTTAAAAGGTTTACCACAATGGGCACAGATTCCTTTTTGTCGCTCATAAGCCTCACGTTTCTGTTTCTTATCAAAAGTACGGAAACTTAAATCACGCAAATCACCACTCAACACATAATGATAGATGCCTGCTTTCTTCATTATTTCATTATCCTCCATCAGTCGATGAATTTCGGACTCTAGTTGCTCCGTATCATATATGTTGCTTCCAAACTCATCAAACATAGCACCCCAGTCTAAGCCTTTCATTTCTTTTCGGTATTTCTTGAAAGTTGTTTTCACCCAAGTGATCACCTGCATATAATAAGCCCAAAGCTGATTGGCGTTTGGATCGTATTGATGAATCGCCATATACTTATCAATTGGGGCTGAATCTTGTATTCCATCATGACGAGCTGCCCATTTTAGTATAGTCTCAAGATACGCTTGTTCCTCCAGTTTGCCAGTCATATAATCACCACCGACCTTATAAGCCGCACAACCATTTTTACTGAAATAGCGACGAGCATCTGTTACAAAAGGACCAACATACACTGCATTACGCAACTCTTGGTCAAGCAAACGTTCTCCAGCTATATTAATCACACGAAACCAATCAAGTTTTTCCTTGTCTGTGCCAGTACAGAAATATACAGTCAATTCATAGTCAAGAAAATCCTTTTTCTCTTTTTCCGTAAGATTGTCAAAGTAAAGAACTGGACGGTCTTTATCAACGATATTGAAACCATGTAGATAATATTCGCAAATGGACAGAGTACGTTGCTGACCATCTATCATTTCATAACTTCCATCATCCACAACACTCCAATACATGATATTAAGAGGGTATCCTTTGAGGATTGTCTCTATCACAGCTTGCTGTTGTTTGAGTTCATAACGAAACTCACGCTGATAAGGTGGGCGAATATTCAACTTACCATGATAACCATAAACACCATGATTGGGATCATTCATATAACCTGCTATAAGGTCACGAACTGCTATTTGTTTTGGTTTTATATCCATAATTGACTCTTATTTTTTCTTGATTAATATTCTGGCATAACAACCAACTAATTTTCCTGTTTCATTGCGATAGCACAACTTACCTTTGCGAAAACTTTTATCTTCACGAAATAAAGCTGCACATTGTTCGACAGTAAGGTTAGCACTTACACCACACTCTACCCCCAATTCACCTCCATTACCTATGCCTATAATTTCGAACTGTTCAGGATTATACTTATCCATAAAAGTAATAGGCACTCCCATAACTCCATCATAATCATATGGTATCAGTTCTGTCTTTGACACCTCAATAGCATCATAATTGATGTATTTCGGGTAAGCGTTAGGCGAATATGTCTTATAGAGGATTAAATCTTCATGACGTTTTTGAATATCTAAATTTGTATACCAAATAGAAGGGACATTTATTATCTTTTCACCATGGATAATTTTTTCCGTTTTACCTTCATAATTAGCTTTAAACCACATTCCACCAGAAAAGCCCCTATACCCAGTCCATAGTTTATTTTCTTGGATCAATGGAAAAATCTCTTTATAAGTAAGAGCATTTTTATTCCCTATAATCAAGAATTTCTTATCATATTCCATCAATTGAGCCACATACTCACGAAACAAAGAAAAAGGGGGATTCGTTACTACAACATCTGCTTCTTTCAGAAGTTCAATACACTCGTTACTACGGAAATCACCATCACCCTTTAATGGCTTCACTCCTATTTCTTCCGCATCAGGAATATGATTTCCATTTTTGTCACCTTCATAAACAAGAAATACAGCTTGCTCACTTTTATTCATACTGAACAAATCCATATCTTGATTTTTATAGCAAGTGGTGATAAGTTTCTTCAAACCAAGAAACTCAAAGTTGTATGCGAAATAAGTAAAAAAGTTACTTACACGAGGGTCGTCACAATTGCATAACACAGTCTTACCACGAAAATGTTCACGATAATGACGGAGTTCATTATTGATGTCTTCTAGCTGCGTGTAGAATTCATCTTTTTTAGCTGCCTTAGCTTTATCTATGGTTCTTTTTGCCATAATATTTTAATTGATAATTAATGAGTTACAAGCACTAACTATCAATCACGCCAAGACGCAAAAAGGGCGTGATGCTCTTATTGCGTTCAGCTATGAGGCAGCCTCGGAATGGAAACCTCAACTATTCAAATAAGAATGCACCACGCCTATAGCGTAGATGCATTGCTAATATACGAATAGTTAAGGCACCCCATACCGAATGCCTTATCACAATTATTCCTTGTTACGTTATTTCCAATAAGTTTCCGAGGCTTTTGGCTGAACGCGAAATAATAGCGAATGCTTTTGTTTACCAACGATGTCTTGGAAATGACAGTAGCCAAATCCAATTGCAAAGATACAACAATTTATTGAAACGAGCGCACCTTTCATCGAAAAACTTCTATTAAACCTTACCTTTTTTCTTCTTTAGATGCCAGCAAACAGCTCTCACAACGCCTAAATACACCTTATTATATTATCACGAAATAAGGAAGGAATTGCAATATGATGAAGGGAGTTACAAATTTTACTGCACAACAGCTGGATTACAAGCGCACAACACGTGTTGTGCAAGCGCATAACAGCTGATATGCAAGCGCACAACAGCTGTTGTGCGACTGACGGAAGTGACTTTCCCGGCAACATATACTTACTGTTCCAACAACTTATCCTACTTCTTACGACAACTTATAAAAGCTTCTTACGATGCTTATTCCTATTGAAAAGCAGTTCTCACCCACATCAATAACACAGCTTATTCGTATCGATCAAACCACTCATCCATATTAGTGCCATTTTTATTTGGTAGTTTAAGAATAAAAGATTACCTTTGTATCGCTAAACAGAAAGAAGAAAACGATGGCTATAAAATATGAAATCCATTATCTTCCCAATGCAGGAGGAAATGAAGAAACTCGCCGATTCGCCCATATCTTTGAGCAAACAGCTATGACTGACAAGGAGATGATCAGCCGAATCGCCAGACATAGCTGTCTGGGAGAAGGAGAAGTTTCGTCCGTACTCATGAAACTGCGTGATATCATAGAAGAAGACCTGCAGGATGGAAAACGTATCAACATTCCGGAAATAGGTTATCTCTCGCTCTCGGTAGATCTGGATATGGATGACCTGAAACCCGACAATAAAGTGAGAGCTGAATATGTAAGCGTAAGAGGCATCAAGTTTCGCCCCAATGCAGACCTGCTGAAACAGGTGAAATATAATACCCATTTCGAGAAATCACAATATACTTCCCGCTCCTACCCTTTCTCTGAAGAAACATTGAAGGAGAAAATAAGAGAGTATCTGAAGCATAATCGTTCCATTAACAGAAAAGTACTGGAAGCGGAATTTCATATCCGTAAACAGACAGCACTCAACTGGCTGAAGAAACTGGAAAAATCCGGATTTCTGATAAAAGAAGGTTCCCGGAATGCGCCGGTTTATTTCCTGGCTGAAGAATAGGAGCCCATCGGATGATAGGTCTCATCATGATAGAACTCTCTAGATGACTGCAAGCCATAGCCTCCGCGACCATCTAGGCTTCATTACAAATCTACCCCCTAAAGATAAAGTAATATGCCAAATAAAGAAGAAAAGAGAATAACTGAGCAGAGCTCGCTCTACGAACATCTGGAAAAGATGAGCGTGGATGAACTCACCGCTCATATCAATGCAGAAAACAAGAAGGTGGCTCTGGCAATAGAACAAGCATTGCCTGCCATCAACCAACTGATTTCCGCCATCGAAGGGCAGCTGAAGAAGGGTGGTAGACTCTTCTATGCCGGTTGCGGAACGGGCGGAAGACTGGCTACGCTCGATACCATCGAAGTGCAGAACACCTATGGCATCGACGGTTCGCAGATACAAGCCATCTTCCCCGGAGGCATCGGCTGCCTTACACAAACCAGAGAATCAAGAGAAGACGACCTGGAGAATGGCTGGCACCAGCTCTGCGATAAACATATCTCAAAGCTGGATTTCGTGCTGGGTTTCTCGGCAAGCGGCACTACTCCCTTCGTACTTTCCATCTTGCAGCATTGCAAGGAGGCAAGTATTCCTACGGGATGCATCGTCAACAATCCCCACGCTCCTATCGCCCTGGCTGCAGATTATCCTGTAGAGGTCATCACGGGACCGGAATTCGTAACGGGAAGTACCCGTATGAAAGCCGGATCTTCGCAGAAGATGATTCTGGATATGATCAGCACTTCTCTTCAGATAAGACAAGGACGGGTGGAAGGCAACAAGATGGTGAACGCCAAGCTTATCAATCATAAACTCATCGACCGTGCCTGCCGCATCTTTATGGAACGCAATCCGGAATATACGGATTACGAAGAAGTGAAACAGCTGATTCTGAAAGCTGGAAGCGTGAAGAAGGCGGAAAAGCTGCTGAAGAATAAAAGCGATTTAGATATTTAGATAAATTTAGACAAAACTTCACCTTATATAAATCAATAGTTCGTTAATAATTCAATAATGTGCTAAGCAGCTATACGCTGTAAGCACG
>ENA-OPKO01000068-OPKO01000068.1-human-gut-metagenome-genome-assembly--contig:-NODE-68-length-29786-cov-6.755440_pt1 | contig 29786 bp, 25 predicted proteins | sample MGYA00241784_ERZ501695 | MGnify/ENA primary metagenome ERZ501695 (study PRJEB25962, sample SAMEA2042201) | human gut metagenome | biome: human gut; feature: human-associated habitat; material: faeces... | reverse complement strand
CGACCGGCGGCTACTGGGAATCTCTACCCTTTTCGCCTGATTTCCCCGATTTGGGTAGAGATTTACATCCGGCGGCACTGGGATTCTCTACCCTTTTCGGCAGTTTTCCACTATTTGGGTAGAGATTTGCAGACGCCGTGGCGGAATGCACGGGTGTTGCATCCCACATCCCACGCATTTAATGACAGCAACCCACTCAATGCCTGCGCCTGCCCCATGTTGCATCCCACATCCCACACGCTTTATTTCAATAAAAAAACTTTGGTTACACTTTTTAACTATGCGTAACCAAAGTTCTGTAATTTACTATTATTTTTCAACAAATGTAACAGGACATCCTAATCTGTAGTGACCTTTTATATATTCAGCGATTGTGTGTGAACAGTATACCGTTGTTGCCTCTGTATTGCTGTCCATATCATTGTTACCACACATGATTGCATCCAATTCGTATACCAGATTGGTTCCCGGTGCAAAAGTAATGCTGTCAAGATGGTAGCAGCTATAGAAAGTCCTTCTCAAGCCCTGCATCGTTGATGGGAGAATGACTTTTTTAACAATCTGATTGCTTCTAAATGTGTTAAGTGCAGCTACAACTGGTTTGCCATTGATAGTATCAGGTACGATAACCTCCCTGTCCGTTCCGATATACTTCAACAGACAATATCCCTTTGTCTTAATTCTGTTTTTAAAAGTTTCGGCTATATCGATTGTCTCTCTTTCGCCTTTTTTGTTGATAGAATCGCTTGTGAGGATATCATCTGACTTACAATATACCCATGTGCCATCAGTTATTACACTGTAATGCTCATCAACATTATAAGTCCAGTCATAATATGACTCGTTGTTGCGGAGGCCTTCTTCAGTGTCATCTTCTTCATCAAAAAATTCCACATCGGAGAAAGTTTCTCTTACAGGTGTTTCAACCGCAGCTGCAAAAGTTTCTTTTGCGGTTTCTGCTTCTGAACTAACATCATCATATTTACCTGCTGATACCGGACCATCTTCTTTTTCAAGCTCTGTAACCTTTTCTTCTGCCGGTTCAGCGGTAACATCATCGATTTCTATTTCCTGAACTTCGTCCGAAAAATCTTCATCATTTAATACAAAATTATCTCTCACCGGTTCTGCATCAACCGGTTCTGCAATAAATTCCCTGTCAAGTTTCTTATCAGATATATCAACAGGCTCGTCTTTAACTGACTCCCTGCCAACAACCACTGACTCAAATACAAACGTATCATCAGGTTCTGTTTCCGGCTCCTCAGTTACATCCTGCACATCGGCTGTTTCCGGCTCCTCTGCTACATCCTGCACACCTGCTGCTTCCGGCTCCTCAGCTACATCCTGCACACCTGCTGTTTCCGGCTCCTCAGTTACATCCTGAACATCTGCTGCTTCCGGCTCCTCAGTTACATCCTGTGCCTCGGCTACATCCTGTACCTCGGCTGTTTTCGGCTCACCGGCTGCATCCTGTGCCTCGGCAGGTTTCTCTGCTTCTTCGTGCTTTGGTTTGAAATCCACGATAGGCTTTGCCTTGGATACTGACTGGAATTCCTCATCTTCTTCGTAAGAAATGTCTTCATCGTAAAAAGATGTGGCTTTGTCATTCTGTGGTTCGTTGTCCTCATCCACAAAAATGTCGTCCTCGTCTGCTGCGCTTTTCTTAGCGTGGTGGGATTCGTTCTTACTAAAAAGCGGAAGTTTGACAAGTTCATCCTTCAGGAAACTGTTTAAACTCTGCTTTTTCTTCTTGCTCTTGCTGACTGCCACAATTGCTGTTGCAACTGCCGTAACTCCTAATACTATGGCACCGAAAGTACCAAATCCATGTTTGTCTTTATCTTTCATGTCTGACCCTCTCCGTTCAAATAGTCTCAAAATTAAGCTACCTCTATTATCGGATTTTTAGGGGGTATTTGTCAACTAAATTGAGTATTAAAATACCCTTTTTTCTTAAATTTTTTCATATAAATTATATAAGTGATAATAAGCGGTACGGCAGCACATACCCATGCAACCGGACCGGCAAAACATACACCGGAAAAACCTATCGCTTTTGGAAGCGTGTATGCGACTATAGACCTTGCTCCAAGTTCAAAAAATCCCGCAAGTAACGGCATTGTTGTCTTACCCATTGCCTGAAGAGCATTTCTGAAAATAAAAATCTGGAACAATGGGATATAGAAAAACATTGAAATATGGAGATAAGTCATTGCATAGGAAAGTATTAATTCATCCCCGCCTTTTATGAAAAGCCGGCTGATTGGTCTGCCGAAAATGAAAATAACACCCATACATAAAACTGCGCTTCCAACCGTAAAAAGACTCCATTTCAATATTCCGTTTTTAATCCTGTCATATCTGCCGGCACCTACATTCTGACCGACAAAATTTGCAACTGTTACGCCACCCGATATGCCAAACTGCATGATAAGCTGTTCCGTTTTACTGGAAGCCGTAAAAGCGGCAATGTAATTCTCGCCAAATACATTTACGGCACCCTGTAGGATGATTGTTCCGATTGCCGTAACCGAAAACTGGAACGCCATCGGAAGTCCTATGGTAAGGTGCGTCTTTATAATTCCCGGATTAATTTTAAAATCTTCTTTCTTTATATGAAGAACAGGGAACTTAACGGAAATATATACGATACACGCAATTCCGGCAACAAGCTGTGCAAGCACTGTAGCAATGGCGGCACCTGCAACGCCCCAATTAAATACGACTATAAAAAGCAAATCCAGACCAATGTTAAGGAGTGCTGAAAAAATCAGGAAATAAAGTGGGGTTTTGCTGTCACCAAGAGCCCTTAGTATACACGAAACGGCATTGTATAGCATAGGTGCAGCTATTCCTGCAAAAATAATAACGATATAATTATAGGACATATCAAAAATACCGTCCGGTGTGTTAATAAGCCTTAGAACCGGCTTGGTTATCAGCACCGAAAGTAAAGTGATAAACAATGTGATTCCGGTCCACAACATAATGGCATTACATACGGAATTACGCATCTTGTCATAATCTTTTGCCCCAAAGCATTGTGCTATATGGACCGAAAAACCGCTTGTTATTCCTATAACAAACCCATTGACAAGGAAAAACATTGACCCGGTATTACCTACGGCAGCCAATGTACTGTTTCCAAGACATTGTCCGACAATAATTGTGTCGGCAAAATTATATATCTGCTGTACAAGATTGCCAATCAGCACAGGGATTGCATATTTTATCATAAGGCTGATTGGTTTTCCTGTTGTTAAATCCTTTGTTTTTGACATTACATTCTCTCCGGTGCTTCGATACCAAGCAAGTCAACACATGTCTCTAACACATCTTTTGTAAGTTTTATGAGTGCAATATAACCTTTCTTTTTATTTTCATCTTCTTCTGAAAGAATCTTTGTTTCATGATAAAAATGGTTAAAAGCATTGGAAAGATCATATATGAATTTACAAATTTTGTGAGGTGCACTTTCTTCATATGCTGTCTTAATCATATCCTGCATGCCTGTGAGCACAAGCATAAGTGAACGTTCGCTCTCGCTCTCAGGGTTAGCAGTATGGATACCTGACACCATGCCTCCTGCATTTTCATATTTTTTAAGAATAGATTTAATTCGTACAATTGTGTAAAGGATATATGGACCTGTGTCTCCCTCAAAAGAGGTGAAACGATCAATATCAAATACATAATCCTTAGATGCCTGATTGGACAAATCACCATATTTTAATGCGGCAAGTCCTACCATCTTAGCTGTATTTCTGGCTTCACTCTCATCCACGGTACGGTTAGCCATGATTTTTTCGTATACCTTGTCTTCAATTTCTTTTATGAGGTATTCAAGACGCAGTACACCACCCTGTCTTGTCTTGAAAGGTTTGCCGTCACTGCCGTTCATCGTACCGAAACCGATGAACTTAAGTTCTGTATCAGGAGATACGATTCCTGCTTTTCTTGCCACACGGAAAAACTGTGTATAGTGAAGTTCCTGTCTCTTATCCGCAAGGTAAATGTATGACTTAGGTGCATATAATTTTTCCCTCTCGATAAGTGTCGCAAGGTCGGAGGTCTCGTAATTGGCTGCTCCGTCCGATTTCTGGATGATACATGGAGGAAGCTCCCTGCTGTCATTTTCCTCAGCTATGTCTACAACAATGGCACCCTGGCTTTCATGGGCTATCCCCCTGTCTACCATATCCTTAACCATATCAGCAATATATGGCTGGGCATCACTTTCACCCTTCCATAAATCGAAATGGACATTAAGGTTGTCATAATTTTTTTTCAAATCAGCAACCGACACATTGATAATGTGTTTCCAGAGGGCTGTGTATCCTCTGTGACCGTTCTGTAAAAGATATGTGGCATTCTGAGCCGATTTCTTATATTCGGCATCTTCTTTTGATTTGCCGCTGGCACATGGATAAATTTCCTCAAGTTCTGATATTGTAAAAGGTGCTTCCGTCGGATATTCACCTGTGAAATTATCATCAAAATATGGTAAATCCGGTTTACGTTCTTTGAGTTCTGTAATAATAAGTCCCATCTGGAGACCCCAGTCGCCAAGATGAACATCACCTATTGTCTTATAACCTGCAAATTTGCAGATTCTTTTTACACTTTCGCCGATTACTGCCGAACGAAGATGTCCGATATGAAGAGGTTTGGCTACATTGGCTCCGCCGTAATCAACAAATACCGTCTCATCCTTAGGTTCACAGTCGCATCCAAACTTATCTTCCAAAGCCATGGCACGAACATAACCACCTATAAAATCTGCACTCATTACCATGTTGATAAAGCCCGGTTTGATACATTCAACCTTCTCAAAGGCACTGTTGTCCTGTAAAATTGCAACCACTTCATCACCAATCATAAATGGTGCTTTCTTATATTCCTTTGCCGCTGCCATTGCTCCGTTGCACTGATATTCACATAAATCAGGTCTGTTGGATATTCCTGTCTTTCCGTATTTATCATCATAGCCGCATTGTTTAAAAGCATTTCCGACTATTTCTGTAATCTGGTCTAATATTTTTTTCATAAAAATTATTCCTCCGTTGGTTATGTTCCATTATACTTTTCATATTTACGGTTGTAAAGAAATTTTAACGTTAAAACAGCTATGAGAGGATTCCGGAAATCCCAGATAAACTCATAGCTGTCATTAGAAATTCTTAATTATTCCATAACAATTAAATTGTTGCTATATCAATCGGTGTCATTGACTGTGTTGCCTGACATTCAAGACTTGTAAGCAATGCATTGGCTGTATCAAGTGATGTAAGAACGTTTACACCGGTCTCGATTGCATGTCTTCTGATAATGAAACCATCGTGGCTCTTTTCAATACCGTTCTCAGGTATATCGATAACAAGGTCAATCTTGTGGTCAAGAATAAGGTCAAGAAGTGTTGGTGATTCCTGTTCAACCTTATTGATCTTAATTGCCTCAACGCCGTTTTCATTGAAATAACGTGCTGTACCTCTTGTCGCATAAATTGTATATCCAAGAGCTGCAAAACGTTTTGCAACCGAAAGAGCATCTTTCTGCTCATGGTCATTAACTGTCATAATCATCTGTTTATGTTTTGGAAGATTAACGCCTGCACCTACAAAGGCTTTGTATAATGCTTCGTTAAAATCTTTTGCTATACCAAGACATTCACCTGTCGATTTCATTTCCGGTCCAAGGCTGATATCAGCGCCGCGAATCTTTTCAAATGAGAATACAGGCATCTTGATAGCAATGTAGTCTGCTTTCTTCTGAAGTCCGGGTGTATAGCCAAGACCTTTGATTGTATTACCGATAATAACCTGTGTAGCAAGTTTTACAATAGGAATACCTGTAACTTTGCTTATATATGGAACAGTTCTTGAAGAACGTGGATTAACCTCTATTACATATACCTGGTCATTGTATACAATAAACTGGATATTAATAAGACCTTTTACATGTAAAGCTCTTGCAAGCTTAATTGTATAATCTTCAAGCATATCCACAATTTTCTGTGAAATACTCTGGGCAGGATATACTGAAATACTGTCTCCCGAATGGATACCGGCTCTTTCAATATGCTCCATAATACCGGGGATTAAAATATCTTCTCCGTCACAAACGGCATCAACTTCAATTTCCTTACCCATAAGGTATTTATCAACAAGGATTGGATGTTCCTGAACCTGTCTGTTAATGATTTCCATAAATTCAACAATATCTTTGTCGCTTATGGCAATCTGCATACCCTGTCCGCCAAGGACATATGAAGGTCTTACAAGAACAGGATAACCTAATTCATTAGCTGCCTCAAGAGCTTCTTCTGTAGTAAAAACTGTCTTTCCTGCTGCTCTTGGAATTCCTGTCTGTTCAAGAATCTCATCAAAAAGCTCTCTGTCTTCTGCCGCATCAACATCTTCTGCACTTGTACCGAGGATTGGAACGCCCATTTCCATTAATGCTTTTGTGAGCTTAATGGCTGTCTGTCCACCGAACTGTACAACAGCTCCGTCCGGATGTTCAAGTTCAACAATGCTTTCAACATCCTCAGGTGTCAATGGTTCAAAATAAAGTTTGTCAGCTATATCAAAGTCGGTACTTACTGTTTCAGGGTTATTATTGATAATGATTGTCTCATATCCTTCAGCCTTGAATGCCCATGTACTGTGAACCGAACAATAGTCAAATTCGATACCCTGTCCGATTCTTATAGGACCTGAACCGAGTACGAGGACTTTTTTCTCAGGCTTAGTCTCAATAACTTCATTTTCTGAGCTATAGCATGAATAGTAGTAAGGTGTTGAAGCCTCAAATTCGGCAGCACAGGTATCAACCATCTTAAATGCCGCATGAATACCATATTCATCCCTTAAAGCCTTAATTTCTTTTTCTGTCCTGCCTGTAAGTCTGCCGATAACAACGTCAGGGAATTCAATTCTCTTTGCTTCAGCAAGAAGTTCTTTGGTAAGTTCCTCTGTCTTGAGGCGGTTTTCCATCTCAACGATAATGTGGAATTTATCGATAAACCACTTATCAATCATGGTAATATCATGGATTGTATCGTAAGAAATGCCTCTTCTTAAAGCCTCTGCAACAACATACATACGCTTATCATCAATGTTGTGAAGAAGTTCTATAATGTCATCATCAGAATATGATGAGTAATCATCGTTCATAAGTGAATCAACGTGCTGTTCAAGTGAACGGATAGCCTTCATAAGTGCGCCTTCAAAGTTAGTGCAGATACTCATGACCTCACCGGTTGCCTTCATCTGTGTCGTAAGCTTTCTTGAAGCAGTAATAAATTTATCAAAAGGAAGTCTTGGAATCTTAACTACGCAATAGTCAAGAGCAGGCTCAAAACTTGCAAATGTCTTATGTGTAATTGCATTAGGTATCTCATCAAGGTTATAGCCGAGTGCTATCTTAGCCGCAACCTTGGCAATAGGATAACCTGTTGCTTTGGAAGCAAGGGCTGATGAACGGCTTACACGAGGATTAACTTCGATAACGCAATATTCAAAACTTGTTGGATGAAGTGCAAACTGTACATTACATCCGCCTGTTATTTTAAGTTCGTCAATAATATTAAGAGCTGATGAACGAAGCATCTGGTATTCCTTATCAGACAGTGTCTGTGAAGGTGCAACTACAATACTGTCACCTGTGTGTACTCCGACAGGGTCAATATTTTCCATATTACATACTGTAATACAGGTTCCGTTGGCATCACGCATTACTTCGTATTCGATTTCCTTCCATCCTGCGATACATCTTTCAACAAGTACCTGACCTACACGGCTTAATCTTAAACCATTGGAAAGAATGTCGATAAGTTCTTCTTCGTTCTTAGCAATACCGCCGCCGCTTCCACCGAGTGTATATGCCGGGCGGAGAACTACAGGGTAACCAATCTGGTTGGCAAAAGCAATACCGTCTTCAACGTTCTCAACAACAAGAGAAGGTGCACAAGGCTCTCCGATTTTTTCCATTGTTGTCTTAAATTCAAGTCTGTCTTCTGCCTTCCTGATTGTCTCAGCAGTTGTACCGATTAATTTAACATTATGTTCTTCAAGGAAACCTGTCTCAGCAATTTCCATTGCAAGGTTAAGACCTGCCTGTCCACCGAGTGTAGGAAGAATACTGTCCGGTTTCTCCTTGAGAATAATCTGCTCAAGTGAATGAACTGTCAATGGCTCAATGTAGACTTCATCAGCAATATTTTTATCAGTCATGATTGTGGCAGGGTTAGAGTTCACAAGAACAACCTCCATGCCTTCTTCTTTAAGAGAACGACATGCCTGTGTTCCCGCATAGTCAAATTCGGCAGCCTGACCGATTACAATAGGACCTGACCCGATTACTAATACTTTTTTTATGTCTTTATTCTTTGGCATAATTAATCCCTGCCTTTCTTCATCATATTCATGAATCTGTCAAAAAGATAATCCGAATCCTTAGGGCCTGCACAGGCTTCCGGATGGAACTGGACTGTAAAGATGTTCTTGCCTACATATTCAAGACCTTCATTGGTCCTGTCATTAACATTGATAAATGCAGGTCTTGCAATCTTATCATCAAGTGTATCCATATCAACAACATATCCATGGTTCTGTGATGAGATATATACCTTACCGGTCTGAAGATCCTTAACCGGATGATTAGCTCCTCTGTGTCCGTATTTCATCTTATGTGTATCAGCACCTGTGGCAAGTGCCATAAGCTGATGTCCGAGACAAATTGCAAAAATAGGAACATCCGAATCATATAATTTCTTGATTTCCTTAATAATAGAAACACATTCCTTAGGGTCTCCCGGGCCGTTAGAAAGCATTATTCCGTCAGGATTAGCTGCAAGGATTTCTTCTGCTGTGGTTAAAGCAGGATAAACAGTTACCTCACAGCCTCTCTTATTAAGGGATCTTGCAATATTTCTCTTGGCACCGAAATCCATAAGTGCAACCTTAAATCCATCACCGGGAAGTACATATTTCTCTTCACAGGTTACTTTTTCAACAACCTTGCCTGTGGTATATTCTTTTAATTTAGGGAGAATCTCATCAAGATTATAATTCTCATTGGTGGTAATCATTCCGTTCATAGTACCCTTTTCCCTGAGAATCTTGGTAAGAGCACGGGTATCAATACCTGCAATACCCGGAATGTTATTTTCTTTAAGAAAATTTTGTATAGAATCTTCACTACGGAAGTTACTTGGAACACGTGAAAGTTCTCGGACAATAAAACCGTCAGGCCATGGTCTGCCTGATTCCTCATCAGCATAGCAAATACCATAATTGCCAATTAATGGATATGTCATAACTACTGCCTGTCCGGCATATGATGGATCTGTAAGAACCTCTAAATATCCTGTCATTGAGGTATTAAAAACAATTTCACTGATTACTTCTCTCTCAGCTCCAATGCTTGTACCTTCAAAGACATTTCCGTCACTTAGAATCAAAAATGCTTTCATCTTCACACCTTCAAACCTTTCACATGTATTATTTATTTAGGCAAAAAAAAAACAACTAAACATACTGATAGCGCTTTTTTTCTTCAAATTGTAGAAATTTTACCATAAAATCCGGCTGATTTCAAGATGCAAATTGTACTCAACAAATATTTTTTTCATCATATAATATTATGTAAGCATTGATGCTGTCATTTGCGATTAATTTTGCATCGCGGCAATATGAATTATAATATCCGGAAAGGTTAAAATTATGCTTTATAAAAATGATGAAACCGGCTTTTTAAGGGTTAATATCACAAATGAAGAAGGAATTCCCATTGATGCAACCGTCAGCATCTACGAAGGTACGGATGAAGAAAACCCTGTTGACGTTGTAGGAACCAATTCCATAGGTCAGACAGAACAAATCGAACTGCCGGCTCCACCACAGAGCATCAGCGAAGCTCCCGGCATTATCATACCTTACTCCATGTATAATATTGTAGCTTCTGCTCCGGGCTTTGCCCCGGTTTCCATTACCGGTTCAAATATTTTTTCCGGAATACTATCAATACAAAATATTATTCTTACGGAAAATCCCGGCATTTATAACATTGGTCCTAATACACTAATCGGCAACTATCCTCCAAAAATTCCTGAGGCCGAGATAAAACCCATTGAAAACACCGGTGAAATTGTTCTTGACCGTGTTGTGGTACCCGAAACCATTGTTGTCCATGACGGTGTCCCATCCGACTCGACAGCAACGGACTACTACGTTCCATTTGCCGATTATATAAAAAATGTTGCCAGCAGTGAAATATACCCTACATGGCCCAGAGAAACCATCAAAGCCAATGTAATTGCCATTATTTCTTTTACCTTGAACCGTGTATACACCGAATGGTACCGCAATAAAGGTTATTATTTTACCATTACATCTTCTACCGCTTTTGACCATAAGTGGATTAATAAGCGTAATATTTTCGACACCATCTCCAACGTTGTTGATGAATATTTCTCAAATTATGTATCCCGTCCCGATGTCAAACAGCCAATCCTTACCCAATACTGCGACGGCAAAAGGACTACCTGCAGCGGTCTCAGCCAGTGGGGTTCCAAGTCTCTTGGGGATGACGGCAAAACCGCTCTCCAGATTCTTCGTAATTACTACGGCAGCGACATATATATAAACACTGCCGAAATAATCGAGGGCATCCCTGTCTCATATCCCGGATACACCCTTGAAATCGGTTCATACGGTCCTCCTGTCACCACCATTCAGGAACAGCTTTCCCTCATCCGCCGTACCTACAGCAACATACCTCCTCTTACTGTTGACGGAATCTACGGTAAGGACACAGCAGCTTCCGTCAGCAAATTCCAGGAGACCTTCAACATGCCCGTTACCGGCACCGTCGATTATGCCACATGGTATAAAATATCCCAGCTATATGTGGCACTGGCTAAATTGTCGTAGATTCACACAGTGATCTAATCCGTATGTTTTCGGCTGTCAATGTACTCTTCTGCCATATTTACAATAATACCAAATCCGTAAATCAGTGCTGTTCTAAAAAGAATAGCAATCATCTGACATATTATACCTGCAGTTTTCAATGTTCCGTAGTTGTAAATAGATATTGCTGATTCAAAATTTCTATACAGTGAAATATCGTGGCTCACACTGATTGCTATGCAAACTACAAACAATACAAATCCAACCAGACAATATACGACTGCAATACCTTTGATTAGACTACTTACTCTAAACTTTTTCTTCATAATGCTACCTCCAATTTGTTAAAAAATAATGCGGGACAGAAGCCTGAGGGTTGTATTTTCCAATCCCGTAATAATTATCTCATATTATCTGTCCCAAAAAAAGGACTCATATTATATATTTTTATATGGCAAATTGATATTCATATATGATATAATTTACCATAAATTATAATTTTAAAGGAGGACAAAAGATGTTAATTAACTGGCTTATCATGGGTTATTTTCTGATTCTTTTTGGTGAAAGAATCCAGAGTCTCATACGTTCATTTGCGGATAAAAATCTTTCCATGTGGGGAGATGGGTTCAGCCGGTATGTAAACGGCATCTGTATTCTGTCGCTTGCAGCATCCGTTATTTTATTATTTACAATCAACAGGGATTTCCTTAAGGCACTTCTGTCAGACGGAACGCAGGTTAATGCAAAGATGATATGTATTACAATCGGCGTGATTCTGGTCTCAGGAATGGTGCATACCGAATATACAATCCCCGGAATACAATTTGCCTCATACGGATTTCTGATAGCCGCACTTGTCATCAGAACAGCTAAAAATAATGCAATGGCAAATGACAGCATATTACTATGGCTTTCACTTGTGTATCTCATATTTTTTTCTATGGCTATTCCGGTTGTATATAAATCACATATTGAATACGCCGGATTATTCCACATAATAGAAGCAGTCGTATCACTTGTGCTTGTCGCTGCTTTTGCATATATGGCATACAGGGTATTCAATAATGATGCAGTCAATCTTTTTATGCTTCTGCCAATTATCATAGCCGTCATAGGCGACGCAGTTATTCTTTCATTGAGATGGAAAGAACAGGTTAATACATTTGTTCTTATATTTATTATTGCATCGGCTATCATGTGGCTGGCAGGATTTATTGCGAGCAGGAGGTAAGGGTCCAAAACTCTTACCCCCAACGCTATTGGCTTTACCGTCACATCAACAAACGCAGTAGAACTGCCTGCCAGTGAAATAATTATAAATACAGAACGAAATAAAAGGCGGCAGTACACTTTCAGTAAACTCTGATGCTTTTATTCGGATTTCTCGTTTCCTACTATCCTGTATTCAATAACCGGAAAAACGATGCATTCAATTTCTATGTTGCACCGTATAGGCATTAAACTAAAATATCCTTATGTAGTATATGCCTGTTGCTCCACTTTTCTGCCATACTCACAAATTCAAGAAATTACGCTAACGTTTATATCTATCCATTATAAGTAACATATTTGTATTTTAATAATCACTTAATTCTTCAGGAACTAAAAAACTTTAATAATGAATGCCATCAAACAGGATTACTGATGACTCCTTTATTACATCTTCTAATTTCAACCATTCATCAGTATTAGATCCCATACCTCTACAATTCATCTTTACTTCACCAGTTGAAAGTTTTTCCACTTTATACAGTTTTCCTTTGTATACAACTTTTGCCCCGACGGGTATTATCTTTCCATTTCCATCTACATACTCTGTATACTCTATTTTCATATTTTGATATTCATTTAAATTATCCCAATATTCTTTATCAAGTAAACAAAGCACTAAATATCCAACTGAAACATATATTGCAATATTATCTAATGGCATAATCTTATGTGTATAATTAATTAACATATTAACAGAATATGTTAGACAAACAACTGCAAACACTAAATCCAATATTTTTTTCACATAAAGATAATTTAAATAGCACTTTTTTTGTTTATCATTAACTGGTTTTATTTGACAATTTATGATTGTTTCAATGACAATTACAACACCCCATCCAATAGCTATACCTAGACTATTAAGTTTACTAATATGATGGGGCATTAATGGTATAATTGGCAATCTAATATAGGATAATATATCCCAATATCTATAGTTAAAATATACAAATATCACAATAACACATGCCATATATTTAATAATTCTATTTTTGCGATACCTTTTCTGTTTATCAAAAAAGCGAATGATTTTTTCCATTTGTTTCACTTTCTACATCCAATACATCATATCTGTACTCTAGTTAAAATTTTAGTTTGTTCCCTGACAAATAGATTAACCAAATCATCATACTCGAAGGCATCAAAATCAATAACGCCCGCAAGGCATTGTATGTGATATGGGACTATCTTTCTCATATCATTATTTTTAAGCTTACTATTATTTCCGCCCTTAATAATTGCATCGACAAAAGCTTTAGTAATATTATCATTACATGCTATTTTTCTTTCAAATATAGCTTTAACAGGGTCTATATATTCCATCGCCACTCTGGCTCTATCACAATTATTGAAAAATTCCAATTTTGTTCCAAAATACCATAAAAACCTCATACCTGTTCTATCTATTTTCGAATGATTTCCTTCATTGAACAAATATCTTATTATCCTATCTTCAGGATTCTTAACTTTTCCTGACAAATACAGTTTTCTAACAGCTTTGTTCAATACTGTCAAATTAAGAAATGTCCATATGTTTGCACTATATATTATATTCCTAGGAAGATTTTGAAATATTTTGGAAAGCATAATTGAAAGTTCCGCTTCTCTCAAATATTTACTAGGATAGACATCATTATCAGAATCTATTATCCTATTTATCAACTCTTCATCAATTTCTACATATACTTCTCTATCATTTATCAGAATTGATTCCGAACACTCAAATATTAAATCTATATCATATTCAAATTGATTTGATGATATATATTGTTTAATAATACTCGCTTTTAGTTCCTTGTATTTTTCATTTTTTGTATCCACCTTTTTTAATAAAATTCTACTCATTTGTATCACCTCTATGTTCTTTTTTTAACAATTCTCTGCACTTTACTACTGTATTTTCAAGCACATTTTCCAGTAATTCCTGTACCCTTTCGATTAACATATCCATTCCTTCAGAATCATTTTCAAAAAATTCTTCAATTGAAACGCCACTCTTTTTAAAGATATATTCATATGCTTCATACCATGCCTTATCTTTAATTTCATCAAGCATACTTGGATTACTTTTTATTGATACAGTAGTGTGGTATATAGTTAGAAAAGCAATTATGCAATTTAACAATTCCTTGGCAACTATACTCTGATTTGATAGCTGGGCAAATGAATCACAAAATGAGTTTCCAGCTTTAAATAGTATTGAATCCGAATTTTGAATATCTATTTTTATACCTTTACCTTCTAGTTCCTTTGCCTTTGATAAATCAATAAAAGAATTTTCTGCCATTTTGTAATACAAAACAACTTTATTAGAAATTGCCATATATGTATTAGGCATTAATGTCTTTCCTTTAAATCTTCTATATACATTGCACATTTCAGAATTATATTTTAAATAAAATTCTTTTCTTGCTAATATATAACACTGAATACTTACATTATCCCATTCTGCTAATTTTTCCAATGGAACTTTAATTTCAAACTGTGTATTATATTCATATATCTTCTCAACAATCTTATTCATAAGTGTTGTTGCTGTAACAAGAATATATGCATCTCCATCTGTAATCAACTTGTAAAAATATTCTGATGTCAAGCAGCACTCAAGTGAAATATTCATATCAGTAGCATTAAATTCATGTTTAATATATTTAATTTTAAATTTAATATTATCTTTATATGCCGAATTCTCTTCCTGTAAAACAGGATATGTATAATTATTCATATATATTAATCCTCCCTAATATCTTCAAAAATATGTACTGCATATCTATATGGCATTAAATCAGATACACAAATTTTAATAGTATGTTCTCTTTTTGATATTCTCGTAAATTGATAAAACCCATTAATTTTTTTTATCTTTTTGTTGTCCAATAATAGATTTACTTTTCCTAACCACGATTCTATTTCATCAATTTCATTGTCTTCTGAATCTACAACAGAAAATTTAATGACACCTTTTCTTACTTCTCTTGCCGGTTCAAACATAACTATTAATTCATTGTCATTTTCAATAATAACAGGTTGTGTAATGTAATCCACAAACAGTTTCTTATCCCTATCTTTAAGAATTTGCATATTTCTTATTTTCTTAAACTTTGGCGTTTCATCTATGACTTCACGTTCTACCATTCTTACAGTAGAAACTTTTCCGGGAATATTCAAAATACTACTTATTCCTTCAATTTTTTGTATATTAGATGATTCAATTTTTGTATTACTTCTTATATAATTTTCAACTATATCTTTTATTTTCTTCAATGCACTGGTTGCTTCTTCATCGTATTTTACTCCTGATTCAGTATTTTTAGTCAAGAAGTCGTCATGTGCAGTATTCTCTAATTTTAAAAGTGCTTCATTAAGTTCTTTTCCTTCTATTTTGACTATCGCTGTGAATTCTCTCTCTGTATCCAATCTATAATCACGTATTTTCATTCCATGTGCTCTTACAACAGAATAATATTTTTTCTTTTTTTCATTTGTTTTGTCAAAATACAGACTTATATATCCTAATTTTTTTCCCAAAACCTCAATATCATATTTAACAGGTGTTATATTTTTATATATTCGCTTAGAATCATATAAATTTCCTATCAAAAGACATTTATTAGTTCCAGCCAAATATGCTCCTTTTTTTGTATCATAATATTTATCGAATATTGAATCTATGGTTGATGCATCTATCACTTCTCCAAATACATTCATAGAAATCTTTCCATCAATTATACCTACATAAAAATTTTCCAATACACTATTTATATATAAATTTCTATAGAGTTCTTCTTTACTTTCAAAATCAATCGCTATAGCAATTACATCTGTTCCATAACCATCAGTTCTAACAAAAAACTCATCAATTCCAGCTTCTGAAGCATCTTCTATAGGGGCAACATTTTCTTCATTTAATATGCCAAACCAACCATCTCCACACTTCTTTTGATTATCTTCATACCAAGTAGATAGCATATACTTGCCTTCTGTTAATGTTTTATCACTGCCATCTTTGCTTTTATATTTTGTTGAATAAAACACAGTATTACATTCGCTCAAAATAAAGCTTGCTCTCTTACCAACTCCATGGCTTCCTGCGGAATTTTCTCCTTTACCAAACGAATTTCCTTCATCATACACTAAGGCGCGATATTATGAATTTCCATCCTCATCCGTATCATTACTAACTCCTGTTGTATTTCTATCAGAAACTTTTAAACAATATATAATAGGCTTATTAAGCAATTCTATTGCAGACTCATATTCTCTCTTAGCATCAACATTAGCTTTTTTCTTACATAACTCAATTCTTCTAATCAATTCATCTATGCAAGGTACTTTTTTTCGTTCAATACCAACAACATTTATATCCACATAAACGCAATCCCCAACCTTTGCATCAATACTATTCTGAACTAATTCTCTGACAACAGAAGTCTTTTTATCCAATGCGAATTTAGAGTCCTCAAATCTACTCAATCTATTATCACTTAAATTCTTATCATCTGCACTATACCATCCTATCTTCTGCATACTCGTAATTTATCCTCCTATAATTTAAATATCCTTTGGTCTTTTGAAACTGCTTTATTATACGTATTTTCCAGTTCATCTACTTCCTGTCTTATTGCGGAAACAATTTTATCTAAATCCTTTTTCGTAAACTCATAAGCATTAGAATTAACTAAATTTCCCAATAGTTCTATTCCTTTTAGTACGCCCTGTGTTCTATTCTCAGCCAATCTTACAAATTTTTCTCTTTTCGTCTCTTTCGTCATTCTCTCACACTCCTTTACATTTTTATAATATCTTTCTAGAGCTTTTTTGTCAATATATATTATAAATATTTTAAAGATATTGTAAACATTTCTTTTTTATTCTTTTTCTAATTAATTTATGTATCATTATATTGTAAATGCAAGGTATATATTATAAATATTTGTAACAATATGCAATATACTTTTGAATAATCCGGACTCCGTGTCCCTTTTAAATATTTTTACAAATTAAATCAAATTGTATATTCAACCATAAATCAGAAAAAGCAGGCTGTTATAAAACAGCCTGCTTAACTTAAAATATATGCCATTATTAAATTAATAAACTTTAAACAAAAAATTATGAATTTTCTAATCTATATAAATAGCAACGTAAATATTCAATTTTCTATAGTTATTCATTTATAATTTTACCAATATTATCTTTTAGAGCAATCGCAATTGCTTGAGCCAATATCGGTGGAACAGCGTTTCCTATTTGCTTTATTTGTTGTGACTTATTTCCTACGAAAAAAAAATTTTCTGGAAAAGATTGCAATGCTGCCATCTCTCTCGGTGTAATTACCCTAGGAAGACTGTAATGGATATTCGTCGCCCCGTGATTTTCTTTTATAGTACATGACGGTTTATCAGGTGAGCACTTCTTCCATGAATCATTATATTTTTCGTAAAGTTGTTTTCCAACCTCGACATTCATCAATCTCTTTTTCATATCATCTGAATGTTTAGACATAATATGGTTAATTTGCTTACTCTCAGGCATATTTTCATACCTTGCAATTGCCTCTCTTACGGTAGAATATGTTATTTCATTTCTAAAAGCCTTTGGAAACACATTTTTATAACCAATTCTATTGCCAATAAAAATCACACGTTTTCTATGTTGTGGTACACCATAGTCTGCTGCATCCAATATTTTCCATGTAATTTTATATCCTATTTTTTCATAATCAAACAATATTTTTCTGACAACATTTCCATTAAGCATACTCAGGATTCCAACTACATTCTCCATTACAATATATTCGGGTTTTATTTCATTAACTATCTCCAACATATCATAATACAATGTATTCCTTGCATCAGTTGCTATACTTGTCCCAGAAAGGCTAAAACCCTGACATGGAAATCCTCCACATATAACATATGGATGATTTAATTTTAGTAAATCTATTACATTTTTTTTGATTTCTTTCTTCGTTATGTCTAATACATCTTTTTTTTGATTTAAATTAAATCCGAGTATTTTTTCAAAATAATTTCTATAAGTTTTGGTTGCATCAACGAAATTATCTATAAAAACAACTGGTCTATATCCAGCAGCTGCAAATCCACAACTTATCCCTCCAGCTCCAGAAAAAAAATCTGCAAATGTAAATTTTGAATTTATATCAACATCAATTCCTTGTAGTATTTGATTAATATTTAAAACATTTTCCTCTACAGTTTTCTCTTCAAATAAATCTCCATTATTATCCTTGTATTTTCCTTTTTCAAACTCCCCAAATGTACTTTTTTTTTCTACATTATGCAAATCTGGAATATTTTTCTTCCAAAGATTATAAGCATCATCATCTATTTCATAACTTCCAGATATTTTTTTTGCTTTTAAGGTCTGTCCATTTATATGACATAAAACCTGATATCTCGTTAGTCCCGTTTCATTACAAATATCTGTAATTGTGTATTTGCCCATATCATTCTCCTACATACCGTAAAATATAACATAAATATTTTAATACAAACTATATTTTTACTTACAACAATAACCTAAAGGCTTATTTAATTCAGTAATTTTATTATTTTCATATATAAAAATAAAATATGTCGATTTAGATATTATATCGTACGTTTTTTTATTTTTCAATCTAAAACCATTTAATTTTATACCCTATAGTATAGGTCTTCTCACTTAGAATTAAAACTATAAAATGACAATAAAATTTCTACATACATTATATGGTTATTGGTATACATTACAATTTAACCAAACACAAAGAAAACCGGGTCAGCTTTACGCCGACCCGGTCTTTATATTAAACGTTTCCTACACTTCATCCCTATAACTCTGCGGTTATGTACCTTAACCAAATATTGCCTCTGCAAGTTCCTGCATAGTCATTCCGATACTCTCTAAATCTGACTTATATAGAGTAACCGAAAGGAAGTATCCATTATCCTTTGTAATGACTGCACTATACTCTTCATTTTCGCTTGGTGACTTTACTCTCTTGAAAGTTCTTTTATAGAACTCGACTGTACCATTAGGTGTGTCAAGTGTATCTTTTAATTTTTCAATCTTGTCATATTCGAATTCGCTTTTATCGACTTCCCATTCATCACCTTCTATATAGTGTTTTACCCATCCTTCTGTATATGGGGTTACCCACACAGAAATATCATCTGTTTTCATGACAAAACAGTTCTCATCAGTATACTCGTCATATACTTCAAATCCATCAACAAGGTTAACTTTTCCGATTACATTTCCGTCGTAATCCTCAATTTCATATTTGCTCTTTTCGGATACATCTGAATCGTCTTTTTTGTCATCTTTCTTTGAAGGTTTTACATCATCTTTGTCAGGAGTTGACTCTTCTTCATCTTTCTTATCATCTGAATCGTCTGCGTCCTTAATTTCATCCGGAAGCTCAACCTTAGTCTTGCCGAAATCGGAGAATTCAAATGTAACGCTTGCTTCATTAATGCTTAATAAGTCTTTAACATTAACATCTTCTGTTGAAGATACTTCAAGAATCTTGCCGATGCAGCTCTTTAAATCAATTGAAATGGCTGTAATAGTGTCATTATCTCCGTCAATTGTTACTGTGATTGCCACATCTTCTAATAAATCAATAATTTTTGATATATCAAAATCTTCCTCTGAAACACTGCCTAAACCTGAAAGGCTGTTTTCGATAGCTGACTTAATATCATCTTCCTTATCGCCAAGAATTTTGTCAAAATCAAGCTTGGCTTCTACTGTGTAGATACCATTCTTTTCAGAAACTACATCTGCTGTTTTGATAAAATCTGTAATTGCTGTTACGCTACGTAAGCTTGCAATCACATCTGAAAGATTTGTATCTGACTCTTCCTTCATCCATTTTTCGTCATCAAAATCATATTCATAGACATACGCTGTGTTGCCTTCTTTAACAAGATAAGTCTTGAGTTCATCGCTGTCTTCAGCAATATCAGGAATTTCTGCGTATGATTTTCCCTCTGCATAACCTGCTTCATCACAGATTTTAAGAGTTCCGTTTATGCCTGCCTTAGCTGATGACTTAAGGTCTGATTCTTTAAGTTCACCTTCTTTAATAGCTGACTCAATCATTTCTTCAGTCATTCCCTGCATAATAAGAACCTGTTTTAAATCTAAATCAGCATCTAATTTTGCATCGAATGATACTGTGAAGTTTTCTAAACCTTCTTTGTTAGCTGCTACTGCTTTGACAAGGTCATCAGCACTCTTGCTGCCTTTTACCGTGTCTTCTGAAGACTGGTTCTCACCTGTGCCAACCTTCACTTTCTTGCTGCCACATGCTGCCATACCGAGTGTAAGTGCAATACACATCATGGCTACAAGAATTTTTTTAAATAATCCTTTTTTCATTTTGTCTGCTCCTTTAAAAATTTTAACTTTTAAGGTATTAAAACCAAAGCACGCTCTGATTGTAGCGCAGAAAATTTTACTAATCAATATACGTTTTAGCGAAATAAAGCATCCTATTTACTAAAAAATAGCATTTATTCATAAAAAAACTGCAGAAGAAGAGCATTTCCTCCTCTGCAGCCGACATCAGATTGTTATATAAGTATTATATTTTAATTTTCTTAATTTTCTTTCCATATCCACGGCATTATCAAGATTTTTGTATGCACCTACCTGCACTTTATAGAGGTCATCCTGATAAATAATAAATGCGGGATACCCCATATCTAACAATGGTTCCAAAAGTCTGTCCGCATTGTCACGGTTTCTGAAAGCCCCTACCTGGACACGGTATAATTTGTCACAGGTGCATCTGCTGCTTTCCCTGTCTTTTTCATACAATCCCTCGTATGGGTCTTTTATATTACTTTCATCCGGCGCAGGCTGTACATTATTATCCCTCGACGCTGTGCCGGAACCTATGGTTTTTAATATTCCATCGGCTATCGCCGCCGCTATCTGTTCAAATTCATCATCGAACTTCTCATTATCACTATCGTTGTTGATAAAGCCTGTTTCAATAAGCACTGCCGGCATATTGGTACGTTTAAGCACCACAAGATTAGGTCTTTCTATAATGCCCAGGTCTTTAAAGCCCAGATCCGTAAGATTATCCAGTATGTTTTCGGCGAGGTGTTCTTTCTCTCCGCCTTCACTGTAAATCAGCACCTGCACTCCGCTTGCGGCGTTGGGATTCTCTCCTGAATTTCTGTGAAATGATACAAAATAATCCGCTCCTGAATTATTGGCATCAGTTGCCTTTTTAAATGGTGTTTCATATATGTCGTTATCTCTTGTATAAAAAACATCCATGCCTTCATTTTTAAGGATATCTCCAACCGCCATGGCAAGCTTTAAGTTGTCATCTTTTTCACGTCTTCCGTTATACACCGCTCCCGGGTCACTTCCGCCATGTCCTGCATCTAAAGCAATAAGCATAATATATACCTCTCTTTTTCATATGGTATATATTATGCCGGCAACGTCTTTATCTTTACATTTTTTTAATTAAAATAACTGTAATTACCACACTTGCTATCGCTATCAGTGACATTATGGTTATTGTTAATGCTACTTTCTTTTTATATTTTTTTGCAACTTTTTCGTCTATCATTAATTATTTTTCCTTTCATATTTTACAAATTCATATATAAGGTCAAAATATGTTCTTTCGTCGCTGGATTCTGTGATAACAAATCCTTCATCTTCCAGATTAGGGAAGTACGAATCTGCGTCATAAGCATAATCTATCTTAGTAATATGGGCTACGTTGCAAAGAGGAAGCATCTGCTTATATATGGAAGCACCGCCGATTACATATATGTCTTCATCGGCAAAATCTTTTGCCGCCTCAACGGCTTCTTCTATACTATGAACCACAATAGCTCCGTCAACCTTGTAATTCATATCTTTTGTTATTACAATATTGGTTCTGTTCTTTAAAGGGCGTTTATTAGGAAAACTTTCAAGGGTCTTGCGTCCCATAATTACGGCTTTGCCCGTTGTGGTCTCCCTGAACCATTTCTGATCCTCAGGAATTCTTACAAGAAGTTCGTTTTTGTATCCTATTGCCCAGTTTTTGTCTACTGCTGCGATTAAATTCATAATATGTCCTTTCCTATATAGCTACAGGTATATTGGTGACCTGTGGTCCGGTTATATAATTATCTACCGATACATCATCCCTTGTAAACTTGTAAAAATCTTTTACCTCGGGATTAAGATGGAACGTCGGTGCATCATAACATTCTCTTGATATAAGTTCCTCCACAATAGGAATATGTCTGTCATATATATGTGCATCTGCGATTACATGTACAAGTTCTCCCACCTGCATATCACATACCTGTGCCAGCATGTGCACAAGCACCGCATACTGTGCAACATTCCAGTTATTGGCTGTGAGAATGTCCTGTGACCTCTGGTTAAGAATTGCGTTAAGTGTAAGCTTGTCTTCACCTTTTTTCTGGGTAACGTTAAAAGTCATGCTGTAGGCACATGGATATAAATTCATCTCATGTAAATCCTGGTGCACATATATATTAGTCATTATCCTTCTGCTGAAAGGATTGTTCTTTAAATCATATATAACACGGTCTACCTGATCCATCATGCCTTCTTTATACCGGTGCTTTACACCAAGCTGATAACCGTATGCTTTGCCGATTGAGCCGTTCTCGTCCGCCCATGCATCCCATATATGGCTGTGAAGGTCATGGATATTGTTGGATTTTTTCTGCCATATCCATAACAATTCGTCTGTTGCACTCTTAAGCGCTGTTTTTCTTAATGTAACAAGCGGAAATTCCTTGCTGAGATCATATCTGTTTACAACACCGAATTTTTTGATTGTATAAGCAGGAGTTCCGTCCTCCCAGTGTGGTCTTACTTTTTCACCCTCCGTACTTACACCGTTTTCAAGGATATCCTTACACATGTCTATAAAAACTTTATCTGCGTAGCTCATTATGCCCTCCTGTTACTTCACTATTTTACTTTATCATATATCTCCGTAGGAACATAAGCCTTGACTTCTATTCCCTCCGCAACATATTCCTCACTTATAAGCTGTCCGTATTTTCTTATAAGGGATATCTTGGAAACCTCCGTATAAGAATATGTCTTTTCTATATATATTTTGCTTTCTCTTAAAACTTCTTCAATGGTATCTTTAAGTTCTGTCAGTCCGTCACCGTGAAGAGCCGATATATTAACGGTCTTGTCGGCCTTAAAATCTTTAAGAACTTTATTGCCTGCAATTTCTATTTTGTTAAAAGCCGTTATTATAGGCTTATCGCCCGCTCCCAGTTTCTCAAGGGTATCATATACAACATACATCTGGGAATCCATTGCAGGATTGGAAGCATCCACGACATGAAGAATTATATCTGCATATACAGCTTCTTCAAGTGTGCTTTTAAAAGCTTCCACAAGGTGATGAGGAAGTTTGCTTATAAATCCGACTGTATCCGTGAGAAGAATCTGCTGTCCGCTTTCAAGCTCCAGCCCTCTCGTTGTAGGGTCAAGTGTGGCAAAAAGCTTATTTTCCGCAAGTATTCCCGCACCCGTTAATGTATTAAGAAGTGTCGACTTACCTGCGTTAGTATATCCTACTATAGCGACCACCGGAATATTGGAACGGCTTCTCTGGCTTCTTGTAAGCTCACGGTGGGTTACAACCGCTTCAAGCTCATGCTTAAGCTGTCCTATTCTCTCATGGATAATTCGCCTGTCCATCTCAAGCTTTGTCTCTCCGGGACCTCTTGTACCGATACCTCCGCCGAGTCTTGAAAGTGCGTTTCCAAGTCCCGAAAGTCTTGAGGAACGATATCTCAACTGGGCAAGCTCAACCTGAATCTTACCCTCGTTGGTATTAGCCCTTGCTGCAAAAATATCGAGAATAAGAAGCGTTCTGTCCATGACTTTAATTTCAAGGGCATCGCTGAGATTGTTCATCTGTGCCGGAGAAAGTTCGTCATCACATATTATGCCTGTTGCATCATATTCTATTATCAGTTCTTTAATCTCATCTATCTTACCCTTGCCGATATAAGTGGCCGGATTGAAATTATCAAGATTCTGTATTACCCTTGCCACCGTTACAGCACCTGCAGTTGACGCAAGCTCGCAAAGCTCGTCAAGGGACTGTTCGGTATTTTCTCTGTCTGATTTTCTTACAGCTACAAGAATAACTCTTTCTTCCGCTTCTCTGTTATCAATCATATAAATCTCCTGTTAAGATACTCTGGACTTCAAAAACGTATATTCTCTCAAAGCCTTTGTATCATCACTGTAATCCTTTACATAGCTTTCAAACAAATCCAGTGCCTTGCTGAAATCTCCGAGATATTCGTAGCATATTGCCTGATTGTAAAGCAGTGCTTTCTTAGTTTCTCCTTTAGCTGACTCAAGACCTTTACTTATATATTCCAGAGCCTCGGTATACTTAAATCTCTTTATAAGATATGCCCCGTACTGGTTATATACTTCGCTGTTAGACGTATCTTTATTGATATAATCCATATAAAGGTCTTCCGCTTCCGAATATCTTTCCTGTGCTTCGTAAGTAAGTGCAAGGTAAAAAGCTGCATCCTTCTCACCTGCGTCTATGGCCTTCTTAAGGAACTGTTCTGCCTGTGTATAGTCCCCGAAAAGATAATATGTCTTGCCTATAAGAAAATCATCCGCATCTTTACTTGAAATAAGTCTTCTGAGATAAGATTCAGCCCTGTCTGTATAACCTGATGCCATAAATTCGTTATACATATTACAATATAAGGAATAACTGTTGTCACTGAGGGAAATAGCCTCTTCAAAATCAAGTGCCGCATTATTCTCATTGCCCGTATGGATATATGCACAACCTCTTAAATAATATAAATCTGCCTTATCCGCCTTGCCGCATTCATCAATAAGTGTTGTATAATACTCTATTGCTTTATCGTATTCGCCGCTTTTTGTGAGACATTCCGCATAATATTTCATTGCATCAAGACAAATACTGTCATATCTGCTGCCTGATTTGGTAATCACGGTGTCAAACTGCTCCTCGGCCGTCTTAATGTCCCCAAGCTTATAATAAGCAATTCCAAGTCCCCTGTAAGCGTCCCTGTTACCGCTGTCCTTACTTATAATCTCATTAAATGATTCTATGGCTCCCTGATAATCGCAGGTCTCAATTTTGCTCATTCCTGCCTGACATGACAATGAATTGCTCTTGCCACATCCTGTTAAAACTGCTGCGGCAACTGTGCCTGCACATATAATATCTATAAATAAATGTTTTTTCATTACAATAAACTCCTAAAATTATAACAAACCAGGTATCCTAAACACCCGATTAAGCTAAATTGTACCATAGTAAGGGTTTTGTAACAAGTGGTATTAAAAGATTTTCACACCCTTTTTTTATAAGCATGCTCTATTTTCTTCCCAAGAGGAACTGCAAGTGCCAGTAAAAATATTACGTTGGAAACCGCATAAATTATCGTAAATGTAAACGACGTACTTATCGTAATCAGATAATAACTCCATCTAAACATCCCAAAGGTCCATATAACCGTATAAATGTCCATTAAAAGTGAAAAAATCACACCGGCAAACACACCGTAAATCATGAGAACGGCTTTGTTTTTTCTTAATAGTCCCCCAATAAGGGCGGATATAATCCCGATTAAACCCCATGTCAACATCTGGAAAGGAGTATACATTCCCTGTCCGAAGTAAAAATTAGTAACAAGTGCGGTAAGCGCCCCACAGTAAAAACCTGCCTCTATTCCAAGATACATTCCGGCAATTATCACAACCGCTGTCACCGGCTTAAATCCGGGAAAAGGTGCGAATATGAACCGTCCTGCAATCGACATGGTTGTAAGCACCGTTATAAGCATGATTTTTCTCACTGAAGTATTCTTTTTTTCGAGAATATAGAAAAATACAAAGCAGAAAATAACAACTGCTGTTGCAAAAATAAAAGCACCTGTCTTTACCTGTTCCATTCTTCCGCCTCTTTCTCCGTAACCACATCCTCTGAAATTCCTTTCCACATCCTGCATACAGGAGTTGTGTAAAATACATTTTCAAGACAGAACTCCCTTACACTGCCTGAATACACTGGCTGCCTGTCTGAAATCATACACACATAATCTGCCGCATCTGCCATAAAAGAAATGTCATGGGAAATTACAAGAATGGTTTTTTGTTGTTTTTTTAATTCATTAATAGTATTAATCAAATTAGCTTTTTCTCTGTTATCTACGCCTTTAGTCGGCTCATCAAGAATTATTATGTCAGGATTATTTTTTAACACAAGAGACAGGGCAAGAAGTTGTTTTTCACCTCCGCTTAAATCGTAAGGGTTTCTGCCGTCATATTCATCATTTGTAAAATGGTCTGTAACATCCTGTGAAAGAATACCGATACTGTTGCCGTAGGTCTTTATTTTTCCCGAATAAGGCTTAATATAGCCTGAAAGCAGCTTTGCAACCGTTGTTTTGCCGCTACCGTTTTCACCTACGATAAAATGACATTTTCCTTTGTACAGTTTCATGGAAAAATCTTCGATTACAAAACCGTTCTCTTTTGTATATCCGAATGACACATTTTTAAGTTCTGCCGCAATTTCGTTTTTATTATTAACGTAATCCTGTTCTTTGTGGATAGTATTTCTCTGTTTTATATATTTATGCCCCTCTGCCAGACTAAGCGGTACAGGTCTTTTATCCGCAAATATCCTTGCAACCGTGGGAAGCAGGTAACCATAACCGTTTTCCGCCATATATACTGCTGTTTCATCAGGTTTTCCGGCATAGACAATCTCACACTTATCAAGGAGAATTATTTTATCTGCATAATAAAAGAGTTCGTCCGTCCTGTGCTCTGTGATAATCACTGTTTTAAATAATTCCTTATTAATCTTCTTAACCCTGTCAAGAAGCCTTCCGGCCATCACCGGATCAAGCATGGAAGCAGGCTCGTCAAGCAAAAGTACATCTTTATCGCAGGCAATTACGGAAGCAAGATTCAAAATCTGTTTTTCCCCACCTGAGAGTGAATCGGTTCTTTTGTCAAACATGTGGCTAAGTGAAAAAAATGAAGCTGTTTCCGCAATTCTTCTTTTAATAAAATCATCTTTAAGCCCTTTTCCCGATAAATTTACGGCAAGCTCCCCATACACGCTGTCCATAATTATCTGGTTATCGGGATTTTGCATTACCATCATGGCATTATCTTTAAAATATTCTTTTAACTTCTTCAAAAGTGTGGTTTTGCCGCTGCCGGTCATACCACATACTAATATAAAATTACCCTTTTCGACTATCTTTTCATATTGTATATCCATAATTTAACATTCTCCTTTCCCCTGTAAAAAATCGGAATAAAAGACATAAATGCCATAAAAACAAGCCTTGCCCCAGGCAGCAATAATCCACCCGCAGCCATAAGAATGGTTATTATAAGCAGAATACAGTCCCTGAGTCTGAACCTGTAGCTGCCGCAGAATATCTGTGACGATTGTGTAAAACCATTGCTTTCCATTATATCGGCTGTCTCCATACTGCTTTCCATCGCATAACTTGTCACTCCCGAAAAAACAAAAACTGCATTATCTTTACTGTTTCTGCCGCTTTTGTTATTAATGTCATTGATCATTTTCATTCTTTCGTATTTTCGCATATACATGGGAAGAAATCTAAGAATCATTGAAAAAATAATGCCTGCTTTCGGCATTTTTCTAAAGATATATTGTATTTTTTCCCCTGTAATAACAATATCCATACAGCTAAACCACACAAAGGCACCGGAAAGCATAAGTCCCGTTGTCATTCCGTAGCGCATGGATTCATAAGTAACTGCCATGTTATTAATATAAAAAAACACATGGCTGCCGTTATGTGACACAAGCATATTTACAAAAGTAATAAGAATCGTTATGACAAAAGAATTTCTGAGTATTTTAAAGTCTGCCTTGCCTTTTAAAACCCATATATAAATTATCCCGGATATAAGAAGCAGAAGATTAAGTTTAATTTCCATTAAAAACATTGCAGGTAACAGATTGCACATAAAAAATACCAGCAGAACGTATGGGTTGAAATTTTCAAATTTTCTCATTGCCCCACCTTTCCGTCATCCGTGTAAATCCATCTGACATAATCTCCCTCCGACAGTTTGTAAGCCGAGCAGGACACATTGGGAAATTCACCGTTTACCGAATAAGTCCAGCCCGACATATTTCCGTAATCAAACTCTGCCATTCCTGCGATTGCTTTTACATAAATCGAAGAAAACACTTTGCTTCCGTTGTAGTCAACCGGAATCTCATATATCATTGAAGCCGTTAAAAGCTGGTCAAAAGTGCTGTCTCCCTCTTTGATGTCTATTTCTTTTTCACTTAAAATAACTTCTTTGCCATGACCTGTTATCTCAAGGTATGTCACAACTTCTCCCGATGTTTTAACATCGTAGTACTCGTCCTTTGTCTTAAAATCGGACAGGGAAAAATATACCGTAAGTCCCACAAACACAATGGTAAAAGTCATGAATACTGACTTTTTCTTTTTCTTTCTTATGAAAAAAGCAACAAGAAATACCGCATATCCAATGCCAAGTGCCGAAAGCACAATGTATTTAATGTATTTTCCCTGCCATTTTATGGTATTTACCGTAGTATCGTCTTTCCCGGTTTCTGTCAGGTTGGTTTTATCATATACAAATCCGTTTTTGTAGGAAATTAGTGCAGACATACACTGGTATGTGGCTATGCTGTTGCTTTTTCCGCCTTTTATATGGCAGAATCCTCCATCCTCATTCTGGTAAGTAATAAGCTCGTTGATAAGAATATCCATATTCTCTGTATCTTTTAATGCTGTTTTTGCCATAATTACCTGGGCGAGGCTTTCAGAATTTTCTGTCCCCATGGACTTGTAACCACCGTTTCCGGTCATATTATTGTTAAGATATTCCAGTGCCTTATTAATTTTCTCCTCATACTTTTCCCTCAAAGGTGCCATTGCCTGCAAAGCCATCGCCGTCACATCAACGTCACCCGCTTTTTGATTTACGGAAAAACTTCCGTCTGGAAGCTGAAATTCCAAAAGACTGTCGGCGATATAATCCGCATCATATCCGCCGTAAGCTGCCGGCATAAGTCCGTAAATTACACTCATAATGCCCATTTTGCCCGTCTGTTCTTTAATTACCTCTCTTATAAAATCATCTTTTTCTCCCAATATATAAAATGCAAGTGCAATTCTTTCATAGTCTGTAGGCTTTATATTCTCCGCTTCGTCAAGGTATTTTTCTACTGCCTTAACGTATTCCGAAAAATCTGTTTCCGGATACAATGCTTTAATATTAATAATCCACCATTCGCAGGGACTTATCCCTGCAACAGCCATAAGGCCGTCATTTACAAATGACTGTGCATCTGTAACGGCGGCCTCTTTGTATTCATATTCAAGTGTTTTATTAATGCAGTCGTCTATATCGGGAGTATCTGCTTTAACGCCTGTGGCTCCCGTAAATATAAGTACGATTACTGTTAAAAATACAATGACTTTATTTTTCATATGCTTTTTTCTTACTTACTGCTGCGATTCCTGCTGC
>ENA-OPKO01000045-OPKO01000045.1-human-gut-metagenome-genome-assembly--contig:-NODE-45-length-36397-cov-3.904766_pt1 | contig 36397 bp, 57 predicted proteins | sample MGYA00241784_ERZ501695 | MGnify/ENA primary metagenome ERZ501695 (study PRJEB25962, sample SAMEA2042201) | human gut metagenome | biome: human gut; feature: human-associated habitat; material: faeces... | reverse complement strand
TGTATTAGAACCTTTACCAGTTAATAACGGCACATAAAACATAACGTACTTCTTTGCTGGATGATATACTGGGAATATATAATCAAATCTAGCTTCATTGATAAACTGAAAACTATCTCTAATCTTCATTGACAACTCACTACCTTGAAAGATAGGGTTATATATTGTACGCTTCAATACAGGATAAATACCACCAGCATTTCTTGAATATACTAATAAAGAACTATCAGCGTCTATCCAAGACTGTTGACTATCACAAGTATACAAAGAGTAAGGTGTTACTGTCCAGTTAGTATCATTAACATCATTTCCATCCAGTAAATAACATCTTTCTCTCTTAAAGATTATTAAGTATTTATCAAATAATCCTAGTGCTGTAAAGTCAGAGTTATCATCATAGAACGCTGGAATAGCACCAGCTCCAAACTCTTGTGACCATCCATGGATAAGTCCTACCTCTGAGTAGTAAAGAATACCATCAGTACCACCTACAAATATTCTACCGTTATAAGAGTTTAAGGCTAAACCTCTTACGTCAGTTTCTACAGGACTTTCTCCTTGTGTTTTAAATACAGCATTACAAGCTGATAAATCACTAAGATATAAAGCTACAGAAGTTTGTGCAGTAGGATAATTTCTATCTAGAGACAGCTCTGTATCGCTTTCTATTGAGACTATTCTATATTTATTATCAAATGTATTATCATCATTTCCAAGTATGATATAATCACCTACAGACAGCTCTGTGAGGAATTTTGTATTAGTGCCAGTAACCTTATTATTAGAACCAGTTGTACTTGCTTCCGTAGTAATCAAATCTTTTCTACCATATTGATAGAATACTAAATCGTCAATACCGTTACTCATTATAATACCGTTATTAAAAGAGCAGATACTATGACGTGTGTTTTTATTCTCAAACTTGAATATTAATTTAAAACTACCAGATACTTTATCGTATATAAACACTTCACTATTGGTAGTAATAACAATCATATATTTATTGTTACCATATATATATTCATAACCTAACGAGATTGGACTATCAAAAGTATCTCCGAATTGAGTATTACCATTCATAGTAATCAATCCACCAAGTTTATAATACTCAACATTCTTCATATCGGGACTTTCGGTACGTTTGTTAGTCTGGTTAATTGTACCCAATCCTTGAATTGTATTAAGTCCACCAGTTAGGTTGAAGTATGAAATAGTTCCAGCCATTAAATAATTCTCCTAGTTCTAGGGTTGTAAAACGCATTCATTATAGCATTCTGTGCTGTATTGTTTGAAGGCATAATATCAAATCCAGCAGGATAACCACTTGTTAATCTTTGGTCGTTACATAATGCAGCGTATGCTTTCTTATACTTCCTTTCATAGAATGCAGCCTTAGCGTCATTAACGCTTCCTCTCCAGTCAGAACATACTCTCCATTTAAGTATATCTCTATGATGAGCTGGGATAATAGGTTCATCAGTCTCATATTCCATTAAAGGTTTAGCTACACCACATTTATCTTTAGCATAGTCGTAAGTTAATAAGCTTACCTTAATTAATCTACCATTCTGGTCTTCACTTGGTACAGGATAAAGATTAATCTCTCCATCATCCATCCAGTAATTCAAAGGCATTCCTTCTGCATAAGCTAAGTATTCGTGACCTTCAATATAGCTTAAAACTATAGGCATATCAGCATATCTTAGGTATTTAATAAAGCCATTCTCTAGAGGATAAGCACCTTGCTTTGCTACTAGCTGTAGAAATCTACTTACCTCTCTAAACTTCCAAGCTCTTTCTTCATTATTACAAATAAAAGACAAAGCATTATTAAGGTCTTGCTTAACTTTAATTCCTTCTGGTAACGTATCCAACTCTTCAAATGTAGCTATCTTTTCATAGAATAACTCTGTTAGAATATCGTTACATAATTCAAAATAATTTTTTCCTTTACCCATTAATCTACTCCATCTTTAAATTAACAAGAGCTATAGAGGTTTTACCCCCTATAGCGAAGTTATTATTCAGTAGCAGCAGCGCCAATTTTAAAGAATGCTACAGCAGCAGCTTCTGGGTGAATTACTTCAAAACCATAAAGCTCGATACCACGAACGATATCTGCGAAGCAATCAGGGTCTCTCAATTTTTCTACTTTAGTAAGTTGGTTAGCATAAGTTGTAGCCATCTTAGTAGAAGCGATACAAATTTGTGCGCCAGCTGCCAAACCAGTAATATCTGTAGAAGTGAATTTAGCAAGTACAGTGTTTTTGTCAATTTCAAATCCACCCATCATACTCTGTTCACCACGTTTAACAACTTCATCACCAGCAGCAGTCGGGTGAGTAAGTTGAGTTGATTTCAACATAAGACCAAATATCTTAGGTGTTACTGTAAGAACAGGCATTAAGTATTCAGGTTCCTCTTCATTACCGGCAAATGTGTAGTAACCATCTCCATTTAATGCACCTGCTTCTGTAAGAATTACAGCAAGGTCAACTACATAATCATAGATATCATCTTTAGTTACAGCCTGTGGAGCAGCAGCAGTACCGATTAGGTTAGTACCAGCAGTAACAACTTTGTTGATAACATATTTCATAACCTGTTTATCTTTCAAGTCGCCAAGTTTCTGCATAGCCAATGCACCATAACCATCAAGAAGATTGAACTGTGATTGTACCTGTTCTGTATCAGAGAACTTCATAGAGAAAGTTGCTACGTTATTGATAGTCAATTTCAAGTTATCAGCAGTTACACCAGCAGCTACAGGACATACATCAGTTGTATCAGCAGTAATAGCAACAGAGATGTTATCTGCTTTAGGAAGTGCGATATTAACTACATCGCCAAATCCTCTGATTTCCATTGTGTTATCGTATAGGCTCTTTATCCTATACATCTAACGGTTTATCATCCCGTTAGTTCAGACTATATCTTAATAGGATGAATACTATCTTTTAGATGAATACGTCTATGTTCGGTTTTAGTAACTAATAGTAAATTACTAATATCATTATTCATCTTATTATAATCTATATGATGAACTTCTTCATTCTTATCTAGATACCTACCAATGCTTTGTTCCATCACTAATCTATGCTCCATTATATAACCCTTATTATCTTTGTAAGGATGGTCTATAGGCGCTTTAACCTTTTTATATCCATTCCAAGTAGTTATATAACCTTTATGATAAGTATCAGGTGGTTTAATTTTCTTTATTCTTTTATTTCTTGGTATATCTAATTTCTTCATATAGTTGAGAATTAACTTCTTACTAACTTAATAATAGTCAGCTACTTTTTGTAATGAACCTAAAGTTTCATAAGCTTGGGTTAATAATTCTCTATTTTGATATTCTTTCATTCTATCCTCCGTTTTCGTGGAGCATTATTAACTACGTGAGTTTCAGCTCTAGTCGTTAGACCTCTCTACATATCGCTATGATAGCTTGGTACGGGATTACCCATTAATTTGAAGGGCTTCCCCGTTTAGCGGAGTTTTTAGTCGGAAGGCAAAATTATAGGTTACCTTCCCAGTTACGGTTACAGTTTCTTTCAATAAATCTAGTATATTGTTTATTTTGTCTTGCTAGTTTCTTGGTATATACCTCTGGTATCATAGCAGAGATTGTATTAGTTGGGGTAATATCGGTCATTGTTTTATCCTTTCGTATTAAATTACTCTACCTTCTCGTACCGCCCTATCAATCTCTTTTTCATACTTAGCAAATTCTTTATCACTCATTGCAGCTATCTCTTGTCTAGTCCAAGTCTTTGGAGGAGTAGCAGCGTAAGAAGTTTGTTGAGCCATTACGCTATTGTTTAGTACGTTAGCTGGAGACTGTGCTTGTGCTTGCTGTTGAGCAAGTATCTTTCCAATCTCGATAGCTTCACGCTGAATGGCTGTAGCCATTTGCATAAAAGTATCTATCTGATTAACAGGGTCAGTTAATGGTACTGTATTCAGATAAGAGTTCAATTGTTGTTTTAAAGCTGGACTAGCATTAAGTAATTGTCCATACTTATTTAAATTTGTTTGAACTTGTTTCTGTGTTATAAAATTATCAATAACCCCTCTCTTTTCATTTACAATACTATCCAGTTGCCCTAGTTCATACTGTAAATCATAATAAGCTTGTGGGTCTTTTTCTTTAAGAGCTTTAGCAGAAGCTTCAATATTTTCAGCTCTATAATCAACACCATACTTATTACAAAGCTTTACGTAAGCTTGTTGAGCTTGGTTATCAATTATATCACGTTGTTTGATAGCTTCCAAGACTTGAATATCTGTAGTGCCATCAGTACCTAATCGGCTTAACAGTTCTCTTGTCTCTTGCTCTTTTGCTTGATATTCCTGAACTTGTTTTTGTAGAGCTTCCACATTTACATCTGGTTTAGGTTCTACAAACTTATCAGTAATATCTGTAGCTTGTGCATTTTCAACTTGTTCCCCTACAGCAGGCTGCACATTATCTACTGTATTGTTTTCTGTACTAACATTAACCATTGAGTTTTCTTGGGTAGCTGGCGCTGCCCCAGTTTGTCCTTCTGTTGTGGTTGGTTGTTGTACCGTATTAACGTTTGTAATTTCTTCTGACATTATTTACTTTCCTCCTTATTTGTTTGGTCTCAATTCTTCATAACGTTCCAGATAAGTCTTGTACTGTTTAGCTACAGCTTCTATTGTTTCAAGAGCTAGTCTGTAACCAGCAGCAAACTTAGCGTCTACTAAATCATTCATCCCTATCTCTGGGATTAAAGTATTAAGGATTAAGAACTCCCTACATTGCTTAAATAAATCTTCTCTACCTTCAAGTAGGTCTGCAAATATCTTTCTAGTTTCGATAAAGCGTTTAGCTTCCTCAAACTTTTCTTGCTCTGCCTTTGCTCTTAGTTCATCTTGCTTAGTCTTTTCAGAACGTCTTTCTTTTTTAACTCTTTGAGCCATTTCGTAATTCATCTTTCCTCCTTATTGCTGAACTTCATTTGCTCTTTTTTCTGCCAACATTTGATTAACTATATTAGGTACTTGCTCTGGGAACCTAGCTAACATATCATTTCTAAATCCAGCGAAGCTACTATTAGAAATTCCTAGTTGAGCTGCTATCTTATAGAGCTGTCCATTAAGTGTCATTAGTTCCATTACTTGGTCAGTGTCTTGGAAGTTCATTCTATTCAATATCCACTTCATGAACTCTGCTGCGGTAACTGGGTCTAGCACAGCAGATAATGATTGGAATACTGGACTACCTAATAAGTTAAACAACTTTTGGGTTTCACCATCTCTCTCTACAGCAGACTGGCTACCCCCAATGATAAAGTAGTAATTACCATTTCTTACTTCATCTGTTACTTTAGCATACTGATTAGGACCAACTGGTATTTCAATATTACCAGTATCATATACCTTTTTAAACAAAGCATACTTCCTAACCAACTTGTATATTATGTTGTGGGTAAATAGGTGAGACTCTTCTGCCATTCTCATTGTAGCACCACTATGAATATAACTTGCTTCACTAGCAGTTCTTACGCTACCATCATTAGCACCTTGCATATACTGGTTAATACCTGTTGCATTCTCCATCTTTCTTTGGAAGAAATCAGAGAACTCAAATCCTCTTAACCCAGAAGTAAAATCTAACTTAGTAGGCGTAGCCCCACTCATCATATCTGGTTCATATTCTACGACTCTTCCTGCTTGTACATCTGTGTAGAGAGGTAATGCACCTTTAGGAGCTAAGAATGTTGGATAAGTATTTAGCTTCCAAGATGTCATCATTATATCCGCACACATATTCTGTACAGCGTTTAATATTGAAGGGATTGTTAAAGGAGATTGACCTCTACCTGTATCTGGCCTTTTAAGATATGCTCCCCAAATAATAGATGTTTGAGGTTTACTTGACTTCTCAAATCTTGCTAGATACTTGCCAGCTACTACTGTAGCTTCCATATTATAAAGTACTTCACAAGTATCAGGGTCAATAAAATCGCCTTCAAATTCCAATACTTCAACAGTAGAACCGTATACTTTAGTATTCTCGTCTATCTTAGTTTCATATTGGTTTTTGTTTTGTTTGTTAGATTTATATACAAGCTCTCTAATATCTTTACGTTCTTCTTTAGTTAGATTATACCCCTCATTAGCTAACACTGTTTCAACAGGAACAAAGTCTCTGTATATCTTACGACAGTGCTCCCAGTTATCTACTTGGGATTTATCGAAGTATAGATTAAATGGGTCTATCCTTTTTACATCTACAGCCTTGAAGGTTTGTAAATCTCTCTTAACTGTTTCAGTAGAAAGCTTAGGTATCATATTCTCTACATCATACTCAACTACTGGAACATCCTGTTCTATCTGTACAGTTTCTTCTTTCCAGCAAACATATAAAGCAGCTTCACCTTTTTTAACCCAATCATCAAGCACTTTATCTAGTGTTGAGATTAAATCTATATTATACCAATCATAGATAAGACTTGCTTTGTAAGTACCTGCTAAATCGTTACTTCTTAAGTCTAAACCTCTAATATCTACGATAGCTTCTAAGCTAGGATAACAAGCTCTGTGTAAAGCACTCATATAAGTTTTATATTGTTCATAGATACTAGGTATCTTATTAATCTTATCTGAATTAGTTTTCAAAGAAGGATACAACTCATTAAGTAGAGCTGCTGTCTCATCCTTCGGTACTTCTAAATCAGTATAGTAAGATTTGAAAAGGTTATTAATTTCACTTGATATTGTATCTCTCTTTTCAGGAGTTAATCTAACTTTCCTATTTGCCTTATAGAAAAAACTCACCAAGGTTTTGTCTCCTATATTAATCTCTTATCGTACTTACCACCAAATATATCAACACCCATATTATTTGATTGTTCTTTGAAGTTATCTACTGTCATACGTTTAACTGGAAAATATAAACATACAAGATAACTTGCAGCGTCTATTGGGTGTCCTAAGAACTTAGCCTTGCTATCGCTCTTAATCCTTGAAGCAGTTGGTAACTTAGGTTTACTTGTACCAGCTTGAACTTCTAGGTTCTCAATATTGTAAATTAAATATTTACATTGTTCGTGAATAAAGATATGGTGGGTATCACCAGCACCTTTAATCATATTGTTCCAACAAGATATCCTGTATTCAATCGGAGGGTTCTTATGGGTTACTTTTAAACTAACATTCTTAAAACCATTACGTTCTAAGTTATTACGTAAGTAAACATAGTCAACACCTTTAGTAGTTCTAAAGTCTCCAGAAGCGTCTCCGTTTATCTCTATTGGTAAATGTTTACAATCATAAAGTAGTTCAGCTACGTCCTGTGCTGTAGCGTCTGTAGTGGTGTTTTCTCTAACAACCTCATAAAGATAATATATATTACCATCTTTAATTTGAGCTATATACCAACACATAGGGTCTACGTTAAAGTCGCAGGTAATATGGATTGGTAAACTCTTGTCTAGTTTTAAATCACTACGGACTTGAACTTCTTTGTTGAAACCTTTTGTAACTAACGTATCTGTTTCGCTACAATCCTCACCTAAAACATTTATTCTATAATACTCATCAGAGTAAACTTCTTTTAGCGATTGAAGATACCCTGCAGGTAAATATATGTTTTGAGCGGTGGGAGCAATAATACGTCTATAATTAGGTTGTGGGTTTTTCTTAAAATACTCATATATCCATCCTAAAGATTGTTGGGGGTTTGTGTGACCAAATAATCTATACTTAAAATCTTTCCCCCATTCAGGTTTCTTCTCTTGACGTAGACGTGATAACAACATCCTGAATGTACTTTCAGGGGTATCACTCATTTCTTCAATCTCAATAAAACCTAAGTTTAAAGATTTAAGTTTGCTATCTTCCTCTAAGAACCTGAATAGTATTTCAGATTTATTAGGGAATACCAATTTATTTTCACTCTTTAGATAAGTATAAGGACATCCTAACTTATCTAAGTGTTCAATATATGTAGCTAGTGTTGTATCTCTTAATAGAGGTAATGTTTGTGCTCCGACTAATCCCTTAATACCAGCATACTTTAGAGCGAGTGTTATACCTAGAAGGCTTCCACAAAAAGTCTTGCCAGCTAGGAGCCATATCCGCCTTGATAAAGAGCTATATCTCTATCATAGTTATGTGGTATTTCCCAGAACTCTTTTTGTGCTGGTAACAAATTGACGGTATATGACATTAACATCACCTCCTTTATGTCTTACCCTGTACAGGGGATAGGTTCAGTCTCTCCTGACAGTCCCAAAACCCTTAGTACCCTATCTCTCCTAGCTACCTCAGTCCCTAGTCACTGTGTAGACCACTCATCTCAATTGCGGATTTTTAAGAGCCCTGTGGCGGTTAAACGCTTTATATCTTACCTTCCTCTACATTATTAATAACCAGATTAACGGGGTTAATAACCAACTCATCAGGCTGTAATCCACTCCACTTAGCTAACCTCTCCAGAATATTCAGAGCATCTGTAGTCTTGTTAAACTTAACCGCTTGTGAATATTGGTAGTATAAAGTCCTTAGGAGTTTTTCTTTTGTCATCTTCATATTAGCTGCTGCTTTATCAAGTTGAGCTTCTCTTACTGATATTGCTTCCGCTATCTCATCATTAGCCAGTAGGTCAATCCCTATACTTAAAGCTTCCTCCTTTGGATAACCAGCTTTAATAGCTGCAAGCTCTGGGCTATAGGATTGAAGATAAAAGTCTATAAACTTTTGATGGGTTGCGTCTATCATAAATACTCCTAAAAAAAGAAAAAGTTAAGGATAATTCTCTAACCTTAACTAGTCATTATCTACCATAAAGGAGGAAAGGTATTTTGAGAATTTTACTTCTATTATAATTATACCACATCCGCCTTTTTTAGTTTTCGGGGTTCTCTCTCATACTACATAAGGCTTGAAGTCTATTTTAACTACCTTTTAGTTATTTAAAATTTAATTTCATTAACCGTCTTAAATCCTTATGTAGTAATGGTAGTGAACTTATTTACAAGACTTCATTATATTCTTCTTTAACAATTCTTTTAACCTTTGAGGGGAGAGACGTTTTCTTGATTTGATATAGTTTATATCTACAAATAAATCTATCCAGTTAAATAAATTCTCATCAGTAAAGTTAAGCTCGTGCTTCAACATTTTCTTTTACTCTCTTCATATCTTCCACAAAGTGGGCTACTAACCATCCAAATATTATATTAGTTCTAGTATATATTTCTTTATCATTACCTATAATATCTATTCTATAGAATTGTTTATTTGTTCTGCTTTCTTCATTAAAATCTTCATATACATATACTTCACAATCACCAGAACTCTCTACCCACTTAGCTACTCTACATAAAGTCTTATAGTTCTTTGTATTATTGTAGAGTAATCTATTTCTTAAATATTCCTCTATGTACATCTCCTACCTCCTTAGTAACCGCTTTATTAAATACTTCCTCATCCACCATAATCATTAATAATTCTCTTACTGTTAAGATAATATCATCTTTACTTACTTCACTTGGTACGGCTACTTCTGTTAAAGTATTATTTCCTTTACTCACATTAATAACAATTACATCTAATACATCTTCATCAAATAAAATACTATCTTTTACTAATTCTAATTCAATACCGAACTTTTTTGCGTTCTTTCTAATCTCTTTCATCTCATCTACGATATCTAATTCTTTCTCTAAACTCATTTACTTATCCCCTTCCCTACTTATATTATACCATATTTAAAAACATTTTCGTCACTTTTTCTTATTAAGAAAATATTTTCTTTTAGGGGGAGTTGTATATACTTTAGTATATATAGGGGGTTATTTTCTTTTGAAAGATTAATTCTAAACTCAATATATCTACCATTTTCAGGTATCGGTTATTCACCTCTTAGAGGATGGTTAATGGTTGTATAGGGGTAGGTATTAAGCTCACTAAGCGTCTTTTTGTTGGTCCAACAATTGCGGTAGGTACCATTGAGATACAAAATATTTTCTCAAGAGCTTCAATCGACGCTCTAGGGGGTGGTTTAAAAATTCTTTTTTAAACTAAACTAAAAAGCAAACTAAAGTAAACTAAAAACTAAACTAAAATAAGAAAAGTAAATATTGATTTTATATTGTATCAATATATCTTTATAACAAAAGAAGTATTATAAACTTTAATAGTAGAGTTTATAATACAACTACTTTATATACTATTGATAAAGTAGTTTATTAATTCCTTAATTCCTTAACCCTTTATCCGAACTCTTATCTTATCCCTTTACCCTCTTTGTAGAAAAAAGAAAATATATAAAAGAAAAAAGAAATATTCTCCCTAATGGTCTTCTCTTTTCTCTTCCCTTAATGGTCTAATGGTTTAATAGTTTATTAAGAATTGTAACAATATTAATAGATAGATGTTATAAATAATTTATTTGTGGAATAATAATAATATAAGGATAAGTTAATAAATTAATGGAGGCTTAAACTATGTACAAAATAACTTATTATGTCGGTTGTAACGATAAGGATACTTTAAAGCAAGAATTACCAGATACTCAAATTATTAGTGTTATAGATAGTGTATTTGATAATTATACATTATCACAAACACAAGGTAGATTTACAAACAAAGATGGGGTAAAGACTTTTGAAAAAAGTTTTGTTGTTACTATAATAACTGATTGTAATTGCGATATAGATGATGTGTATATAGATAATAATTGTTTTGTATTAAAATCTAAACTCAATCAGGAGTCTATCCTTGTTACTAAAGAATTAATACAAGCTAGTTTTATGTAAAGATATATTACAAATGTGTTAGATAATTATAATAAACGGGCATAAAAATAATACGGAGGTAAAATTATGAATATTACACAAATAGAAAATAATATTTATAGGGTAGAAAAAAATGATGATGTTGCTCCATTTTTTGGATTAGATACAGTCAACAAATTTAATTCTTATAGAGAACAAGTACCTTTTTATTATAAAGGTTATATTATACTATTAAGTAAAGACGGTCAGGGTAATTGGTATTTGAATAGTATTAGTAAAAAACAGGTAGGGTTTGGTGGCAGTCCTTGTGGAGCAATAGAGCAGGCTATTAAAAGAGCCGTTATGGAGATAGATATAAGAGAAGAAAAAAGAACAAGTTTAAATAATCAGTATAAAGAAAGAATAAATAAAGCATTCTCGAAAGAAATACTACCTATATTGATTGATGTTATAAATAATATGGAGGTAAAATAAATATGAGTACTATCACAACAAAAAATCAAAAAGTAAGATTACAATTTGCCAAAGATATAGTTGAACGTATGGGAATAAATGAGGTAAGGCGTTACAAAAAAGAGTTCGGCTGGAAAGCTCCACAAATAATATACGAATATGGCAATCTTGACTGTTATGACTATGACTTGTATAGAACCCTAGTTGAATTAGGGGTAAATACTAAACCAGTAAAAGAATATAGTAAAGTATTGGATTGGGGTTGTACTTATAAACATAGAGAAGATATCAGAAAAGAATATGTTAAAGTAATACATTACGCTCTACCGTTAGTAGAAACTTTTAAAGATATGGAGGTTTAATAATGGCATTAGAAGATAACTTTTTAAAATTGGATTGCAATAATTATGATAGTGAAATAAAATATAGACTAGACAATAAAGACATATTGATTGATGATTTGTTTCAATTGTTTCTTGACGGTTATGTACCTATGGAAACGGTAATCGAAGCCTTAGGATATACACAAGACTAAAGGATTACAAGGATATAACCAAAATATAAATCAATATAAATGGAAACATAATGGAGGTGTGATATATGACAATTAGAACTATAATAAATGATAACCCTGCTGAATATGATTTTAATGAAGTGAAGGACACATTAGCCGAAGAATTGAACAAAGAGCGTGAAAATATAGATAATAATGATGTATGGGAGTATATATATAATGATATAGAATATAGTTATGATGAAGGGTTACGTGACCTTAATGTCGATACAGAAGGTGAAATTATAGCTATTGCTAGTATGGGTTTATGGAATGGTAGATGTTCAGGATATGCGATACTAGATAAGAATAACCTAAAAGAAATATTATATTGTGGTAATAAAGACTTCAACCATCTATATTACGATGGGTTTAATGTGTATAAAAAAGCAAGCCATCACGATGGTACTAATCATATAATGTTTAGAGAAGTTAGACCTGATGTTGATATTGAAAAACTATTTGATAAGATTTATAACAATGAACCTATAAGTAAAGCAACATTAAATAGATACACAAGAAGTTTAAGAAGATACGTAAAACAAATATATGGATGGTAAATAATTATTAATGGAGGTACAATGAGAAGTTTGTTAGTTATTTATAATAAAGATATGCAAGCGATTAAATATATGTTGGATTGCGGAGCTACTATGGAAGGTATAACTAGATTTAATGGTGAAATGATTGACATAGGTTTGTTTGAAGATAAACAATATTGGGAATTAGTTAAGTTATTAAGGATAAGCAGCGCACAAGAATTAGTTTGTAACAATATGTAAAGATATAAATTGAAAGTTGTTATAATATATTCTGTTTAGGGTATAATATAAATATGGAGGTATTAATGAATAATACAATTAAAGAACGTAATACAGAAGTATTAAAGATATTAAAAAATGAAAAAGGATTTATTTACAAGGTATTAAAAAGTGTAAGAAATTTTTCAGGATTATCTTTTGAAGATAAACAGAGTATATTATATGAGTTGTTATTAATTGAAACTCAAAGATGGATTACATCAGATAAACCTTGTAAGTTAACTACATATCTATTCCCTAGATTAAAAAGAGAATTAAAAAGAAAATTAAACAAAGAACAATTACTTATTAATTCTTCCCTTAATGTAGATGAGATTGAATTAAGCCTTGAAGATACTACTCAATTAAAAGATGTTGATTATATTAAGAAGCTAGTATTAGAATTGATTGATAGTGAGTATGTACCCCATAAAGATGAAAAAGAATTATTAAAGATGAATTTTGTTGAAGGATATACTCCAAAAGAAATAGAACAACGCACAGAATTTACTACAAGAGAATTTGATTATATTAGAAAACAGTTTATTAATTCTGTTAAGAGAAGTATTAAGAATAGAAATTTTAAACCAAAGAAAACTCCTAATGTAATTCTAAGGAAGGTAGGATAAAATGAATTATAATTCACCAGTATTAATAATAGACTTTGATAGTTATATCTATAAAGCTATGACAGCAAGCAAGGTTTCATTCCATCTTGAGAAGAATATCTATACAGAAGTATTTGACTTAGATAAGAGTTTAGACTTTCTTGATGGTGAGATAGATAGATTATGTAGTACGCTACTAACTAACAACTTTTATCTAGTAGTATCAGATAAAGATAATTTCAGGAAGCAATTATATCCAGACTATAAATCTAATAGACCAGCTAAACCCGACATATGGTACAAGTTAAGAGAGTTAGTAGAAAAGAACTTTGATTTGATATCACTACCTAACCTTGAAGGTGATGATACTTGCAGGGTAATGTTTGAAGACCCAGCATTCCATCAAGGACAAAAGAAAATACTTGTAACAGTCGATAAAGACTTTTATTCATTCCCTTGTAATGTGTTTAGAGATTTGAATAACAATAACGATTATGAAGTTATATCTCCAGAAGAAGCACAACTATTCTTATTTAAACAGATACTAACAGGTGATACTTGTGATGGATATAAAGGTATTCCTAACTTTGGAGAAAAGAAGTTTGATAAAGTATGTGAGGAAAAGATATTAACCTACCAATCAGTAAAGCAATTATACCTTGATAATGGATTGGAAGAAACAGACTTTGAAAAGAATAGAATACTTGCAACTATTATAGGATATAATAAATACAATCAACAAACAGGAGTAGTAAACTATAAAGAATATCAGGAGTTGCCCAATGGCTAAGAAGGAAAAAGAATATAAATACAATCTTGGTGATTACGAACCAGTATATAAAACCTTTATTACCAATTTATTAGATGAATATAATATTGAGTATAGAGAATTGTATAAAAGTAAGTACAATGAATACGTTGTATATGAATACGAACCATCTTTTACCGTAGAGTTTTATTATAGTGTCGATATAAAAGGTAACCCAGATGTAATAAATTTTATAGATTACTTAATCAAACAGCACATAAAAAATATAGAGAAGTTAAACAAACTAATTGAAGAAACAGAGGAGGACGAGTAATGGCATACGGTTACAGAAAAAACAATCAAGGTTATGGACAACAAGCAGGTTATCAACAACAGCAAGGTGGATACCAACAACAGGGAGGATATCAACAACAAACTCCACCACCTCCACTACCTACCCCAGAAGAATTTATTAATGAGAGATTGGATGTGTACCAAGTATTTATAGATACAATTAAAGCTAGAGGATTAGACCCTGCGGATTATGCGTTCTTTTTAGGCCCTTGGGTAACATCTTTTATATTAGAGAATAAGAGAGGTAAGAAAAATTAAAACAATAACTTTAAACAATAAGTTATGTATCTTTTGCAAAAAAAAGGAAAATAATAAATGGAAAGTTTAATAACAGAATACACAGTAGTACCTATTAAATGGGATAGAGCTTATCAAACAGAGATAGAAGCTATCTATAATATATATGATGAGCAAAGGAATAAGATACTAGATTTGACTTGTCAGGATAGCGGAGTAACACTAGGGAATTACCTTGAAGATTTAATACGTTCTACTAATGTATTCGTTGTAATAGATAAAGATAATAATATATGTGGAGTATTTTCACTCGGTGATATGTGGAAATATAAAGGTCAGGTAATAACTTGCAAAGTACACGCTATAATACCTAAACAATTTTGGGGTAAACAATCAAGAGAGATAATGAAATACTTTAAGGATTACGCTATACTTAATTTCAATATCAGGAAGTTTATCGCAACGGTACCTCAATGTGGATATGGAATAATTAAACTACTTAAGGATTTAGGATTTCAACACGAAGGTACAATGAAGGAAAACTTAGTTTACTTAGATAAGAATAATAATCCGAAGTTGTATGATGAGTTAGTGTATGGATTGATAATTAAATAAGAGGGAGGAAGGTAAGGGCTGGCAGGAAACAGTCCATAAGACCAGCCTATTTTCTTTTACCGCTCGGTAATAAAAGAGCTTCAAGGGTAACAATCTGATACAAAATTTACCGTACAGTAAAAAGGAGGAAACTTCAAATGAGATTTAATTTATACGGAATAAATGATGTAAACTTTTATGTAACTTGTTGGATGGCTAATGATTATAAGTTATTAAGTTATGATACCTATACAAAAACCTTTTCCTTAATAGTGGATGATAAACCCACAAAGTATATAGAAGTATCAGAAGATAGAGCAAAAGAGTTTATACAAAAAGTAGCAAGGAAAATATTATGTACAGTGCAATAGAGTTACCAATACTAAAGTTTATAGAACTAACTAAACGACCTAGATTATTAAGGTTATATGAGCAACTATTAGCAGAGTTTATAGATGTGTACTATGGAGTAATAGATTATGTAGCATTTACTGGTTATTCAACAGACTATGATTACTTTGGATATGAAAGTAAATCAGGATTATGGAAAGCATTAAATAAACTACAGAAGATGGGATTGATAGAGATACAAAAAAAAGAAGGCAAGATAATAGTTAAAGGAACAAAGGTTGTATTAGATGAGTAATGGATATAAAGAACTATATACTAGAATAAACATCGTACACGAACTCCTAGTCAATAGATATATGTTGATGATTGTGTTTAATAATCTTAATGAGATACTTAACCATCTTGAAAGAAAAGAAAAGATAGCAATTAAGTCACTAACTAAAGAGCAACTAAAAGAATACAAGCAAATAAAACTTACAACAGGATATACGAAGTTTGAAAACTTTATGATTACTAATAAACAATATAATGGTTTGATTAAAGAATATGGATTTGAGATTACAAGTAATGCTTGCGTATTGTTGGATAAACTTATAGCTAAGACAGGTAGAACATTCAAGAACCCATATAAAAAACTAAAAGAATGGGGTATCAACCTAGCTATGAAGGAAAGGATATCTGAATATACTGATAACATTATCAGAGCTGCAACACAAGTAGACTATAAGATAATAGAGGATAGACAAAAGGCAATTCAATATATAATAGGTACCCCTTACTATTTAAGGAGTGTAGATGAAGGATGTAAGTACCTTAGAGATAAGTTTAATATACAGGAGATATAATAATGTTATATATGATGATAATATCTGCGGTTGTGACTATTTATAATTTATTGTTATTGGTATATATAGCACAAAGAATTGATAGAGTAAATATAAGAGTAGATATTTTGGAGTTCTTAATTAAGTTATATAATAAGGAATGAACTAATGAAAAATATTTGTTATTATTGCAATAAAAGAGTTATTGTTGGTGGTATTTCAATGTGTATATATGATATAGATGATACTGATAATATTATATCTGGAGTAGATGTTAGTGAATGTCCAAACTTATTACCAGATAAAACTTGTAAAGATTTAATAACTGATTGTAAGTATGTTTTCTTATGTAAATATAAAACAAAGGAAATAAATAAAGCAGAAGAGAACTGGAGGAAGGATGTACATAAGTCAGGGGAGCAATGAATACCTTCACCTAACTGTAAAAGAAATAACAGACTTCTCAATGAATGAGAGACCGTTTATGATTATCACTGGTAAAACAAAGATAATGGTACGTCATACTACAAGTCCATCAGGAATTAAACTAACAGACGCAACAGTAAGATGTTTTATTAAAGGACAACTAATTAATTATGTACTAGCTGAAATAGATGTAGGTGATAATATATTTATAGTAGGTAGAACAGATAGTATATATAATAAGAAATATAATTGTAGTGAAAGAATAACACAAGTAGATTTAATTTATAAAGAAGATTGGATGAAGTATTACAAGAATGGGAATGGTTTAAACCCAGTAGATACAGAGGATATGTTATGATAAGTAGATTATTAAAAGCATTATTAATAGGATTTATATTATCTTTTTCTGTTACACTAACAGCATTCAGTGCTACAGAAGAAGAACAAATAGAAGTATTAAAGGATGTTAGTAATACTTGTATAGAAAATCAAAGAGTATGTTTATTTAAAACAATAAAAGGAAATGAACTTAATGCTTATACAGATGGAGTAACTATCTTTATCTATACAGGAATACTTGAAAGATTATCTAAGGATGAATTAAGAAGTATCTTATATCACGAACTAGCACATATACTACTTCAACATCCTCAACGTACAAGAGAGTTATTAAATAAAAGATTACCTATATCTATGTGGGAATTTAAAAATCATAAGGTATATAATGAGATAGAAGCAGATACATTAGCAACACATCTTTTATTATCAAAAGGTCATCCTAGTAAATTAGATGAAGGGTTATTAAGAATAGTACCTGAAAAATTTATAGGTAAACAAACACTAACCCATCCTAGTACAATTAGTAGAGTAAAGAATATTAGAAAGATAGAGGTTATGTATAAATGACCAATAAAGAGATAATAATTGAAGGAGAAGAAGATGAGTAAACATTACGTTAAGATAAAAGGATTAGCAACCTTAATAGCTGAACTATCCAATAATAAAACTGAAACAATTAATACTTTAGTAACAGGATATGGTTATCTTCACAGTTCCCCAGCCCCAATAGAAGGAATGATGGATGATGAGTGGTTTGAACTAGAAGATAAGACAGTAGAAGTTTGTTATCCTGATGAGTTCTTTGTTAAGGTTGGAGATAATGTATGGGTAGAACAGGATGATGGTACTACAATAGAAAAGATATTAGAAGTAATAGAAATACAAGATGATATAGGAATAATAGAATATGAAAAAGATTAAGCCAGCTAAACTAACAGCTAAAGAAACATTAATAGCTTATGTCAGTACCTTATCAGAAAAGAATGCCAAGGAAGCATACCAGATATTGCTAGAAAGATTTGATATCCATAGAGCTAGATGTTTAAAGTTTAACCGACAAGGTATTCAGGATGTGAATGGGAAGGTAAGACTTACCTCTAAGGAATATCAAAGGATACTAGAAGAACTAGGTGATTTATATTTCCATCGTACAGTAGAAATACTATATGATTATATAGTTTACCTAGAAGAAAAAGCTCCGTATGAGTTGGTAGCTAGACAAAGATTAAAAGAGTATAATAAAATCTCCCATTACTATAGACTAACTAAAGGTTGGGTTGCTAAAAGATTTGAAGAAGAAAATCCTCAGGCTACTACAAGCCCCGTAAACAAGACTTTATGCTTTCAGGATATAAGTAATGAGGAGCAAGCACAAAGATACATTAACGAGCTTCCTAGCCCCCTTAGAATAAACAATCCAGAAGTAGAGTTCTTATTAGTACAGTATCCTAATTTAATATTGTAAGGAATATTAATATGGAAATAGATACATTATATAACAAAGAAGCAGAAGAAAATATAATAGCTATATGTTTAACCTCACAAGAGAAGCTAGGTATAATAGTCAATGAACTATCTTCACAAGACTTCTTTGACCGACAGTTAAGAATTATATTTGAAAATATACAAGTCCTTGCAAAGAAGGGTAAACAAGTAGATATAGTTACTCTTACTGAACAATTAAGATTTTCCGAACAGTTGGAACAATCAGGCGGTAAGGAAAAGTTACAAGAATTAATTGATAACCTAATTACAGTAGCCAACTATAAACAATTAATTAAAATTATAATCAAGTATAGTAAGAAAAGATTTCTTAGTTCTATACTAAAAGAATGTGAAGGATTGTTAGAAAAACAAGAAGATGTAGATGATGTGTTAAAGTATATAGAAAATACAATCACTACTAAACTATTATCTAAAACTACCACCAACCTTAATAGTTTAGCCTCGGGATTTATGGATGTTATAGATGAGGTTGAGAAGGTTGTATACTCTAAAGATAAAATCTTTGGTCTCTCTACAGGATTTCCTAAGCTAGACAAAACCATTTCAGGATTATGTAAGGGTAGACTATACATCATAGGAGCAAGACCGAGGTTGGGCAAATCATCAATAGTACAACAGATAGCAGAATATGTAGCACAAGACCATAATGTATTATTCCATTCTTTAGAGATGAAGGTATCGCAATATACTAAGCGTAGTGTATTCAGGAGAGCTAAGATTAATAACGATATGATTAGTAATGCTAACGTTAAAGATGATATATTGTTTGACAAAATAGCCAGTGTTGGTGATAGTATAACTAATTTAAATTTATTTATAGATGATAATACTAAGTGTACTTTATCAACAGTAGAGAAAAATATAATTAAAATACAACAGGACAAGGGGAGTTGTGATTTAGTTGTTATAGATTATATCCAATTAATGCAATCAGATAATAGATACCAACAAGATAAGAGGGAGAAAATAGGGGAGATATCAACAGGTCTAAAACGTTTAGCTTTAAAATACGATGTACCTATTATAGCACTAGCACAATTATCCAGAGCATTAGAAGCTAGACCAGATAAGAGACCTATCCTATCTGATTTAAAGGAGAGTGGAGACTTAGAACAAGACGCAGATGTAGTAATAGGATTATATAGAGATGAGATATATAACCCACAAAATAAAGGTACAGCAGAACTCATTGTACTAAAGAATAGGGAAGGTGCTTGTAGAGTTATACCTTATTACTTTAATGGTAGCGTTACAGAGTTTATGGAGGTTAAGGAATGAGAAAATGTAAATATTTTTACTCCGAGACTTGGGTTTATCCTAGTAAACCACCAGAATATTATAGAGTAGTTCAATGTTTAGGGGAATTTAAGTTAGGATTTTACCCTAGTAAATGTAGAGAAGGTATAGCTAAATGTTATACTCCAGTAGAAATAGACCCTTATTGGAAAGATATAGTAGATGAAACTAATAGGAGGTTGCAATGTTTAAAATAGCAACAATTATAAACAATGACTTACAAGAATTAAAAGATGAGGTAAATAAGTATTGTTCTAGAAATCCTTATGTGGTTGATGTAGACATCTTTCAACAGTTCACTAAACCTAGACTAACTGAGGCTAGTGTGCCAAATAGTTACGTTGCAGTAATAAAATATACATATAACCTTAGAGGAGATTAAATAATGAAAAATAAGTTTGTAGTATTAAGTGATATACACTTTCCTTATCAAGATGATAAAGCTTTAAAGGCTGTTTATAAATTCTTAGAACAACATCCAGTTGATACAATTGTTCTCAACGGAGATATATTAGATTTCTATGACGTAAGTTCTTTTGATAAAGACCCTGCTAGAATTAATAGCCTACAAAAAGAGATAGATATGGCTAACAAATTCTTTAGCCAATTAAGAAAGCGTCACAGCGGTAGAATAATATTTATAGGTGGAAATCACGACTCAGACCGACTTGAAAGATATCTTAAGAAACATCCTGAATTATATAGTTTAAATGTTTTAAAGATTGATAGGATTTTGAATTTAAATGAATATGATATAGACTTCTATAGAGATGAGTTTAGATTAGGCCCCCTCAAAGTAATTCACGGAGATATGGTTAGGAAATTCTCGGCATATACAGCACGTGGAGAGTTAGAGAAACACGATACATCTGGTATCTCAGGGCATTGTTTTTCAGAGGATGTTGAAGTATTAACACCTACAGGATGGGTACCTATTATTGATGTTAATGTTGGAGATACTGTAGGGACTATCAATAAAGATACTCAAGCCTTTGAATTTAACAAAGTAAATGACAAGTTTGTTTATGATAATTATAAAGAACTGTACCATATAAAATCTACAGTTGTTGATGTAATGGTTACTGATAAGCACGGATTATTAGGTTTTAATCAGAATAATAATAAACTAGAGGAGTTTGACGCTAAGTATCTTGCAACTACCAGTAAGCGTTATAAGTTTATGTGTGGGGCATTAAAGAATGAAACACAAGGAATAGATTTATCAGAAGCTCTTATACGTTTATTGGTTAATATCTCGGCAGATGGTAGTATCGAAGATAACGGAATAAGATTTCATTTAAAAAAGGAAAGAAAAATAACCCATCTAAAAGCATTATTGAATGAGTTAGGGTACGAGTATAGTGAGACAAAAACAAAATTTGGAACTACTAGAATTAGAATTAAGACTAGATATGCAAAACCGATTATAAACACTTACTTTTCTACTGGTAAACATTTGCCAACTATTCTAAGGGATGTAAATCAAGAGCAAGCATTGATTATACTCGATGAATATTCTCTTACTGATGGTAATAAAAATAAAGACGCTAAAAATAGCTACCAAATAAGCAGTAAGAAAACTACCGAGGTAGATTTGTTGCAAGAAATATTTAGTAAGAATGGGATTAGAAGCAGCCAATTAAAAAGGATTAGCCACTCTATATTGACAGTTAATACAAACCCTTTAACTTGCATTACTAGAGATAATGTTAAAATAGTGCCATATAAAGGACGAGTAAGTTGTGTATCAGTAGATAACGGAACTTTAATAATTAGAAGTAAAGGTAAAACACTTGTTACACAAAACACTCATCGTTTAGGTTGTTATTATTACCGTACCCCAGAAAGATATCTAGCTTGGTATGAAAGTGGATGTTTGTGTAGGCTTGACCCTGAGTATGTTAAATCCCCCAATTGGCAGCAAGCCTTCTTATATGGGTATGTTGAAAAGGATAGCTTTGCAGTAACACCAATACCGATTGTTGATGGTAAAATTAAATGTGTATTGTTAGAGGAGTAGATATGTTAGAGAGTATTAAATCATTATTCAAGAAAGAAACTAAAGATGTTGTAGCTCCTAAGTTAAGTAAAGAGTTTATAATACTAAAACAGATGCTATATTCTCAATTATGTAGATGTGAGGATTATAGACTGAGAGGAGCTATGGTTGATTATTATATAGAAGATGCTTCCCATATAATAACAGTAGTATTTCCTTATATAATAGAAGGTTTATCTGTAGATTGGAAAGTTAAAAACCCTGATTGCTTCAAGAAACAAATAAACAAAAGTCCTTATGCAGTAGCAGAGCTAACAGCAGAAATGATTATGAAGGAAGCAAGAAAACAATTAGAAGAAAGTGAAGGTGAATAATGAGCGAAAATATTGTATCAATGAATATAGATAAAAATTTAATCAAACCGATTGTTGAAGCACAAATGAAGCAAGCTATACTAGATAATATGGGTGATATTAAAGAGTATATGCAGCAACTTATAGAGATAGCATTGAATGAAAAGTGTGATATAAAAGGAAATACTAATTGCTCTAGTTATGACAAGAAATACACTTATATAGATGTGCTGCTTAATAATGCAATAAGAAAGACAGCACAAGAAGCTATTCAAGAATTTATGGTACAGGAAAGCAAAACATTTAAGAAGGCATTCAAGAATTACCTGAAACAAACTACAACTCTAAATCACTTATTCGATACTTTTGTGAATTTTGCAGATAAGACAATGGTAGAAAATAATTATAAAATGAATATAGATTTTCAAACATTTTACAAAGATTAATAAGGAGGGGTAATGTACAAAATACAATCACCATTAGAGATAGTAGTAGCCCACTCTAAGAAGAAAGATAAAGATGTTAAATTTATTCTAAATACAAATCAGTATCGTAACTTTCATTTCAGGCTACTAAACACAGCTAAGATAAGATATAAAGAATTAATAGCTGAACAATTAAAAGATAAACCAGTATACAATAAGGTTATGATAGTTTACAAAGTTCATAAAGGGGATAAAAGAAGGCACGATATAGGCAATATACTGGCAATCCATCAGAAGTTTTTTGAAGACGCTATGGTAGAGCTAGGACATTTACCAGATGATAATTCAAAAAATATTCCTTTCGTTGTATATACTTCTGGCAGTATAGAAGTTGACAATCCAAGAGTGGATATATTTGTATATGATATAGATAATAGAAGTGATATGAGCCAGTTTAAGAAGGTAGTATTAAAGGAGATAATAAAGAAGTTAGAGAATAAGTAATGGTAGAATTTATTTTAATTACAAGTATAACAACAGTAATATTAAGGAGGTTTATATATGGTAGAAGATGAAATGTTTGCTAAGGCACTAGATATCATAGGTATCAAGAGAACAAAAGATATGTATGAGAAATCTAAATACCCCCATAGATGTAATATGTGTTTAGAAGATATGAAGATGGCAGGATATAAACTTAAAACAGAATTTGTTAGTGGATACGAAACACCTTATATGTTTATTTGTCAGGAATGTTGGGAGAATTTACCTAGTGATAAAAAGAAGGATATATAAAGGATATGATTTATATAATCTTTATCAATATTTATTTAGTAATATTATGTTTAATAGTCGTTATAAATACGTAAACAATAAATTATTAAAGAGATATATGTTAAGTATTTATTTAAAAACAATAGGCGTAAAGAAATGACAGAAGGATTAAAATTTTTATTAGGATTTGCTATAGTAGCTTTTATACCAGTAGCTTGGGTAATAGGAGATGAGTTATCTATTAAGATATTATATCCTAACTGTGTTAATGCAGAAGATAGGCAGCTATGTATTCAGTTAGAAAGTTTAAGAGGTGTATTGAATGAATAGATTAAAATACTATTTTAAAGTTATAGAGCTTGAGATAGAAATCAAAACATATAAATCTTTATGTAAGAAGTTAATGAGAAAAATACAAGAACAAAAAGATTTAATAGATATACTATATCAGAGGATAGGGAGGATTAATGGTGGCTGATGATTATTATTATGAACTTAAGTATGTAGATAAAGATACACAAGTAGTATATAGATTTAATGCTTTGATTGTAAAAGAACAGATGGAGGAGAGATTGTTTGATTTCCTAAGAGCTTGTAGTTGGGATGATAAATTATTGAAAAGATTTAGATTAGGAGGAAACTAATGGATGATTTATTTGAAGGTATGGGAACAGACGCAGAGATGGTAACTAATGAGAATGGTGGTAAACAATCTAAAGCTCCAGCAGCCATCCATTTAATAGACCCATTATTCTTAGGTAACGAATGTGAAGATATATTATCAGAGTTAGACAAACCTTGTAACATTTTGGAAGCAATTAAACTTATATGTTGGGGAATGTATCACCAAGAAAAAGATGGCTTTACAGCTGCTGCAGCAACGTTAGAACCTGATTTCTCTAAAAGGTTAATGATGATTGGCAAGACTTTACAGTATGGAGCTACAAGATATGCTCCTAATAACTGGAGACTAATCCCACAAGAGGAACACGTTAACCACGCATTACTTCATTTACTAGCTTTATATAGTGGAGACAAACAAGATGACCATCTATCCCACGCACTTACAAGATTAATGATGGCTAGTGCTACAGAAGTATCTAAAGGTTTTAGTTATACTGAGTTTATAAAGGAGGAGTAATGATTAAGCACGTAGAAATTCTGGGGTATAAATATGAGGTAGATTTTATAGAAGATGATAGAATAATTATAGTCAATAACCAAGAATGCTTAGGGGCTTGCAACCCACCTGAACAAAAAATACAAATAAGAAATGACCAACATAAACAACAAAAGAAGGAATGTTACTACCACGAAATACTCCACGCTATCGATTGGATTATAAACGGTAGTCATACATTAACAGAAGAACAAATAGATTTTATTGCAAGAGGATTAGCAACGGTAAAGTTTATTAAGGAGGATAAATAATGGGAATAGATGTAATGAGTATAGTAGATTATGTACGTAAACAGAAATGTAATTGTACAGCAGGACTTCAAGATGATGTATTAACTATTAATGTTATAGTAGGTAACCTAGCTAAGAAGTTTGAGTATGATTACAAAACAGTACAACCTAATAGAGTACAAGAAGATATCGCATCAGCTATCTTGGATATGAAAAGTAAATTTAAATAAATAAAAAATCCCCCTTCCATTTTGGAGGGGGAATTCTTTTTGTCTATTAAATTATTAAATCATAAAGGGCTAGGATTAGATTTAAGACAGCTTAAATACTTTTTAGGTATAAGTTATCCTAATCATATCCTACCCTTGTCAAATCGTATTGTAGATACCTTAAAATTAATCGTTAAGCTATTACTGGGTTACACTCTTATTAAATAATTCTCTTTCTAACTTTCTCCTTTTCTTTAAACCTTCTAATGGTTTTTTATTACTACCATATACCCATCTATCAAATTCATTACTACAACCTTTATAATCTCTAAGGTTTAATTTCTTTAGTAATGTAGAAGATTTAAGATTGCCAACTCCAACATTAAAAGCAAAAGATACTAATGCGGAGAACTGGTTTTCATTAATAGGTACTTTAACTAACGCAGAAACAGCTTGTTCAAATCTTTTTATATCTTGAAGTAAGTATCTATCTGCGTCAGCTTGTGTTATGGTATCACCTAATTTAACACCAGTAGTATGACCATATCCGATTGTAGGTATTAGGCTAGGACATAAATAAGCTTTTAACCTACAACCTTCACATTGTTTAATTATAGATAAACCTTCTTTGTTTATTTTCATACCTTCCTCCTATACTGGGTGGATTTTGTTTTCTATAAAGTATTTAAAGAAATGAGCTGGAGTTATTTTATAAGGAGCTGATTTAAAGTACTCTCTTATAGCTGTACATCCGGTAGCTATATACTCACTACATACCATACCTTTTCTATTCATCTGGTCGTAATGAGGAGATAGAACTACTTTGACAAACTCTATAATATCCTTAACTCCATAAGGTAATCCTAAGTTATTCTCTAGTTGCTTAACATCTAACTCAACAGGATATACAGCACTAGTAGAATATATAATCTTAGGGAATACCTTTTCAAATATCTTCCATCTATATTTCCTTGTACCACTAGGTATCTTATACTTAGGTTCAGGTTTAAGATGGCTCTCGTATATCCACCAACCTCTATTGTATACAAGAGCTAGTACGTGGGAAGGTCTAAAGCTAGCAGCAGGAAAAAACTCTCTTGTAAACCTGTCTATTAGTTTAGATATCTTTGATGTTCCCCATTCAAGTACTACATATGTTTTTGTTTTATCCAGTTTATCTATATCTATTGACATCTTAAGTCCTTCCCACTATATTTCCATTCTCATCTATATACATATTATATTCTTTTAATATTTCATCTGTTCTTAATGGAAGTGTTCCGTAATATACAAAGTCTCCTAAGGGGGCAATAGCCTTAAGTCCTCTACCCAATATGTTTATTGCAGTTTTTCCTATTCCTCTAATTCTTGACATACGGGCTAAGTTTTCTGGAGTGATGGATTGTTGAGCTTGTCTTACCAATTCTGGATTATTTCTTTTTAGTAAATTCATAAATTGTTCATCAGTACCATCAGGAAATCTTGTATAATAATCATTATAAACTTTATTTATTTTAGGATTTACCATAGGTTGTACTGGGTCTTGAATATAATTTTTATACATATCAGGTAAATAATAGTTTCTATTTTCGTTAGCCAATCCGTATTTTAAGTATTCTCTTGGAAATTGTTTATTTTCTATTGCATAAATAAATTCATTATAGTCCATTATCTAACCCTCCATTATATCTTGTGCTTTACGATTTATCTTACCTAGTATTTCTACTACTTCTTCTGCTATTGTTTTCTTAATCTCATCATCTAATACATTACAACCAAAGTAAGATTGAGCTGCTTGAATACCTAAGATGATAAGTTGAGTCTCTACTTTATCAACCTTATCAGTATCTAGTTTCTGTAATCCTACAAGTAGTACTGTTCTTAGTTTATTTTTAAATTTAGGTAAGTCTCTTTTAATTCTTTCTATCCTACGTTTGATAAACCAGTTTTTAATGTTATTAAATAATCCCATAAATATATCTCCTTTTATTTAAGGTATCTACAATCAATTTTAAGAAGGGTTTATTTAAGACAGGATAGTTTATATATAAAATATATTTACCCCGTCTTGAAACGCCTTCTAGTACCCTTAGATTTAATAACTAACTATTTACCTCTTTTACGTCTTTTCTTACAAGCCATTAAATATCTCCTTCCTAGTTATTCATTTACTGTAGTATCTGTTAAACTTCTAAAGTCTATTGTAATCGAGAATATTTTGCTATCTCCAACGTTAAGTGTTACAGGGGTAGTCAACACATCTCTAGTCAGTAGGAATACGCAAGGTGTACTACTAGTATTATATCCTCCTAACCCTATTTCTTTTATAGTTACAGGACTTTCGGTATTATTTGTTGCCATAGCAGAAAATGTAATACTATTATTATTAGCAGTTGTACTTTTTTCTTGAGATGTTAAGCCAGTTACTAGCTCCCCTGAAAGTTTATAATCATCAATAGTTGGAGTAACATTACCAGTACCTAAAAATATTTGACCCCCTTGGAAAGCAAAAGGCGAAGTTGGAATACTTGTACTATCATAATTGCCGGCGTCTGTGTAAATACCACAATCGGAGCTTAAACCATTTATTAGTGGAGACTTCATATAAGCTTGGGAAGCGGGTTTAAACACCGCACCCCCAGTTGATTTTAATTCTCCAGTCATACCCTTTATTTGAGATAGGCCAAGGTCGTCCAATATTGTATTTACCAATACCCTTCTAAAATTATTTAATAACATTCGTTATACCTCCGTATCTGTTACTTGTACTGTAGTGCTACCGCCTAAGTTTGTTTGAGTAGCATTATCATAATTGTTTATTAGTAATGTTTTATATTGAGCACTAGCTCCACCTGTTAAAGGAATAGTGCCTAGATATACTTCATTAGTATCAGTAAGTCTATACATTGTATCTGCGTCTTTTGTTGATAATGCCTCATATTCTGTACTAGTTAGAGTTTTATATCTTAGTCCAGTAGTTACAACCTTAGTACTTAGTACTCCATCATCTGTTATCGATAATCCATCACCTACTTTAATTCCACCAAGAGTAGCAGCTGTAGCCTGTGGAAGTGTATAAGGTGCAGTAGTACCACTAATGACTAGCTTTTGTGGGTTATCCTCTGTACAGCTAAGGAATATATTTTCTCCAGCTTGAATGTTTTTAGTAGTAAGTCCAAATCCTTGCTCAGCAACTAATATACCATCACTCGAAAAATTAGCAAGAGTTAGTCCATTGGGTGTTAGTATTACCCCGTTACAATATCTATTTTTATCTTCTATACCATCTATAGCAGCTATATAACTATTGAGTGATTGGTCGGTTATTATACTAGCTTTATTAAGTATCTGCAATGGTTTATTATTTAACAGAATATTGTTTGAGAGTTGCTCGCTACTTATGTTTGACCATACATAGTCCCCGTTAGTATCACTATTCTTTGTAAGTATTTGTCCGGTACTACCACCACTAGGAAGGTTAGCTTTTAAATTCGGTGTTGTAAAACTACTAGTGGCGTTAGTAACTCTCAGTTGGTAATTACTATAATCATTATTTACTACTTCTATGGTTGGACTAATCCCATCTTGTCCTGCTTTTCCTTGCCTACCAGAAGGTCCTTGCTGATTTAATATTATAGTATATTCTGGAGTAGTACAGGTACAAGGATTGTTTTCGTTTGTCGCCATCTTTAATCTCCTATTGTTTACATACTCTAAAGATACCAGATGTATTACCCTCACCAGATATAATATACTTAGTATCTTTATCTACTACCGTTATAATTAAAGCATAATCATAAGGATTACGTAATGCTTCTTGTTCTGTTATTTGTACCTTAAACTTACCTTCTGTTGGATAAGATATTAGACCAACATCCACTTCATTTGATGTTTCGGATATTATTTTATCTATCAAGCTAGGTAGATTAAAGTAAGGAGCAATCTTAACTTGGAAGTGTACTTCCATACCTGTTAAGTCAAAAGGTTTTATTTCATACTCTTGTGTTTCTGTATTGAACACCTTTTGTTGTATAGTAAATCCAAACCCTCTAGCTTCTCCTTGTTTTATTTCTACTACTAATCTATTGCAATCATCTACCATAATATTCTCCTATGTCATACTATACCATTTAGCCAAGTAACCGAAACCCGCGTGATTAATTTGAACTACTTGCCCTTTTTGACAAGGGATAAGTGCACTTGTTGTTGTTCCCCATTTAGAACTACAAGCTAAGCGAGCTACTTCAAGCCCATTAATGGCAACTTGCATTGTAGCGTTATTTTGATAAATTGCAACATATAACCAAACATTAACTGCTACCGTAGTAGATGCCGCTTCCCCTATGTAGGTTCCGATAAAACCAACTTTACTTCTTAAGTCTGGTAATCCATCTTTGTTTATGTAATCTATGTGACCATTAACATTAGTAGTTATAATACCAATTCTACGGAAATGAGCAAAACCAACTGGCATACTGGGAGTTGTAGCGTTAGCATTTACGATACCTTGAACTTCCTTTGTATCTTTATTGTATACAACGTAAATATATTGTGTTTGATTTGCGCCTACAGTAGAAGTATTTATCGTAAGATTTAAAGTGCTAGTTATAATTTCTTCCATAGTGGAGTCATAACAAACTCCTGATGTTAGAACTATTTGGTTTACGCCGATGAGTACTAGGTCAAATCCGTTAATAACTCCCTTACTATTAGCTATGCGTTCGTTTAATGTTTCTAGGTTTACAGCGTCTTTATTATTTTCTGCGTCAGCTACTTGAAACACTTCATTTTGACTACCATTAATATCCGCTTTATTAGTTTCAAGATTGTTTATATCCAATTCTGCTGTAGCTAAATTACTTTCTAGCTGGTCAACAAATTGCTTAATAGAAGTAAAGTTACCATTTACCTCATTAGCTTTTGCTTTAGTACCAGCTATAAATGTGTAGGGTATCTCCCATACCATATTCTACCTCCTGCTTTCTTGTAGTCTATAATTACGACCTCTACGTCTCATTAACATATTAATATCTCTTGGAGTAACTCTCTTATCATAAGGGAAGTAACTATCTCTAAATCTAAATCCACCTACTCTAAACTCATTCTCAATAGGAGTAAGTATTGGTTTATTAGGGTTACCTTCCATTAGATAAGGTATCCGATTATCTCCAATTTGACCTAATATACTTCTGTTAGTTGGTTGATAATATACTTGTCCACTTCTTGTAGCTATCGTTGGTAATAATGCTTGGTTTAAGAATGTAGCTACTGGACTAAAGTTTCTTGACAAATATCCAGTAAACCCACCTAATACATCAGGTTCCTTTTGAGGAATTGGATTACCATTATTATCAAGAGTTATTACTTTACCATTTACAACATAACTATTAGAACCTACAACTGGATTACCCCAAGCGTCCTTACCTGTCATAGCATTAAATAATCCTGTTAATGGATTGATATTACCACTCAACATATCCAACGCTCCGGAAATTCCGGATGGTTCATTAGGATTACCAGTAGGTAATATATTGCTTAATGTTTGGAATGGAGCGGATAGAGGATGATAATCGAAGTAAACCTTTTGAGCTGGGAAGCGTTTTGTATATGTAGGTTTAACAGTCAACCCACCTCTTATATCTCTATCATCTGGTTGTTGTCCTACCGTCACATCAAATTGTTCTAATTCATTACCAATCCTTGCAGGGTTTCTAGCGAATGCTTGAAGTCTTAATGGGTTATCTCTTAATTGATTTATCAATACATCCTTAGAAGTAGTAGCTACTTTGTAGAATGGGAATGATAATGCACCAAGCTCGTGCAACTCAGGAGAGATATAATAGTTCTTACCTACATAATCCCCTAACACAGAGTTAGTTCTATCAATCAATTGTCTTTGTATATTCTGGTCTGTAAGACTTCTATCAAGTAGAGTATCAACATCTATCTTCAACTCTTTAGCCATTTTCTTAGCTTGATTGAAATACACAGCAGCTCTATCAAAAGTTTCTAACGTACTTTCAGCTTGGAATAATGGTCTAGCTAAATAGTCTTGTGAAGATTTAACTATACCACCAGCACCCTGTAATCTTTGAGCAAATGTACTCTTAGGGTTAGTTAATAAGTCTGCTGATTGTTTAAGTTCTCTAGTCACATCTTTAAAGGTAGTAGCAAGAGGGACGTCTTCAAATACTGGAGCTAAACCTTTATATGTGGTGGATGTTAATAGGTATTCTGGTAAATACTTTTGTAGTGAAGGTCTATATGCACTAATATAATCAGCACCACCTATACTACCTAATGCAAAGTTGCCAGCTCTGTTACCTACAATATATTGAGGTTTAACTAATACGCTTGATTTAAACGCACCCATTAACGGTTTAACAGCAGCTGAAATCTTTCCTACTGTACTATTAGGGTCAAGACCTTTAACTCTGTTTGTAAAGGCTTCTAGGTCTCTCTTAGGTACTACGTATAAATCATTAGCATACTTCTTTAAAGTAGAAGGACTTCCACCTTGTGATAATTGCTTAGTGAAGTTACCTATCTCACTTTGTCTACCAGTATTAAATAAAGTCTTAACCCCATCTTTAAATTCTCTTGGAGATATAACTACTTCATTCTTACTTATCTTAGCAGCGTCAGCTTTATTAATTCTATTGCCAAACTTCTCTGCTAGAGTTTCAAAAGATATTTGAGCTTGTTTAGCTCTTTCTATCTCCGATACTAACTGTCTGTAACCTCTATCTAAATTACTTGCTACTTCTTGAGTAGTACCATAACCATAAACTCTCTCTGTTGATAAACCCTTACCTATATCAGTTAAATCAACTAAGGTTTTATCCCCAGCTTTAAATAAACCTCTTTGAGTAATAGGAGCTATCTTACCTTCATCATATAGTTTAGTTCCTCTTTGAACCAATTCATTTAAAGTCTTTTGATTAGTTCCAATATTAGCTAGGTTTTCCTTTGTAGGATTTTCAATAGCTTTTTGTATATTCTGTAGATACACATTCTTTGTTCTACTAGGGTCTAGATTTTCTAAGACAAACTGTCCTGTTGCAGTGTTCTTAATAAAGGTAGGGTCTACTCCTAAGTCTATTAGCTCTTTACCTATCTCATCCGAGTAGGCTTTAAGTTCTTGGGTTAAGTCTATATACTTCTCATCCCACTTACCAGTAGTTAAACCTTCTACAGCTTTATCAATTCCTTTTCTGTTGGCAAGGTCAGCAGCTTTAAAGTTCTGTCTTGCAGCTCTTTTACCTACCTCTAAGTCTCCAATATTAAGTATACTATTTATTTCTCTTTCTCTTTGAGTAGGTAACAAAGCTTCTCTAATAGGTCTAACTGTAGGAATGTTATCTAACTTAGAGGCTGCCTTAGCTATACTACCTTTAGGAGTTAATGTGATAGTATCCAACACAGCATTAAAAGGGTCAGCACCTGCGTTATATACAGCGGTCTTAGCAGATTGTATTGGGTTATTAACTATACCTTCTGTAGTAACACCATAAGGAGATAATACCATATTAGCAAAGTCATTTACTACATTAGTTTCACCACGTGCTACTTGCCCTGCATAGTTAGCTACATTCTGATTAACAGTATCTCTAAAGTTTTCATTAGTAGCATATACATACGGACTACCGAGAATAGTTGCAAGACCTGCTGCAAAGTCTCTAGCACCTACACCAAACCTTTCAACCACATTCATTCCGTATCTGTCTCTATTAATAAGAGTTTGCTCATATTCACTTAAAGGGGCTTGACCTATAGAGGATAAACCTGCATTAATATTAGCAATAGATTGTCCACCCTCTATAGCACCCTTTATAGCTTCTTGTCTATTAAATTCAACCATCTAATAAATCCTTACTTAAATTGTCTCCAATATTCTAACTGGTCTCTAGTCATACCAGTAGGGTTTTGTTCAGTTTGTTGTTCAGGATATAATTGAGCGTATACATCCTTCAACATTGTTTGACCTATTGGGTCGTTATAATAAGTAGCAGCTTCAATAAGTTGAGCTTTAATCTTCATAGCTGCTAACGGGTCTGATTGTTTTAACTTCTCTAGGTCTTGTGAGTTGACACCTAATTGTCTAGCAACATCTAACTTAGTGGCATTATCTATTTGAGCAATCTTATAATCCATCCAGTTATCAAGAATAGCTCTTTGATTTTCATTAAGTTGTTTATACTGTTCAGTAGTTAAGTCTGCTATTGCCTTAGCATTTTCTCTTTCAGCGGTAGCTATATTATTTCTTTCTTGTTTAATTAAGTCAATAATACCTTGTGTACCTTGCGTAGTTAATTTCTGTTGAGTTTCTTGAATTGGTTTAAGGTAATTAACATAGTCACTACCACTCATATTAGCTGCTATATTAAGAGGTAGCCCAGTCTCTTGACTTAACCTCATAGCACTAGCTAATTCAGCTCTCTTTTGTAAAGCTTCATTCTGTGCAGCAGCTAAGTTAGATGATAGTTGGTAATCCTTTGCTAATCTCTCTACATTAGTTGGTTGTGCTTTTAGATTAGCTACGTTATTAGCAGGACTTGCGTTAGTCTCAACATTAATAGTTCTTAACTGTCCTTCTGGAGATACCCAAGATACTTGGCTAGGCATTTGTAACTTATTTGTTACATCTTGCAACGCATCATTAAATTGAGCTTGTCTTAATGCTCTATCATCAGCAGCTACAGCATTTCTATAATCTTGGATAAATTGGTTTTGTCTTGTTAAGTTTTGACCTGCTTGTTCTAGTGCATTTAAGTAGGCATTAACTTCATCTTGTGTAACACCAACATTAGGTTGTTGATAACCAGCTTGAGCTCCCTTAATAACATTTGAAATACCTACTATATCATTTAATAAAGTATTATTTCTATTTATATTATTAGCCATAATTTTATCCACCGTATTATTTTGTTGTACAGGAACATTATTAGAAATATTACCAGACGCTCCAGATTGCGTTTTAACAGGGGGTAAATTAGTTTTAGGTGTATTTACATTCCCATTAAAATTAACACCGCTTAAATTCGATTGTGACGCTTCTGATGTGTTTAGCGTATCATCTATAGCAGACAATCTTTGTTCAGCACCTTCATAAAACTTCCTAATCCCATCTAAGTCCTTCATCTGTTGTTTTGTTTGTGCAATCATTTTATCTTGATTGTTTATAATATACTGATTATATCTTTGTTGTTCTTCTGGAGTTAAAGGTTTTAGACTATCTTTAGCCAGAAGTTTATCAGTTGCGTTTCTACTTCTAATATCTCCTGCTGCTTTTTGTAATCCAGCACCACCCGTATATCCAGCTACAGCAGGAAGTAATCCTACACCAGTAGCACCAGCTATAATAGACCCACCTTTAGTTAATAAGCCTAAGGTATCTAATGAACGAGACATCCAGTCAGCATTCTCATCAGTAACATTCTTCCAGTAAGAAGGAAGTTCTAATGCTATACCAGCAGCAGGAGCAACCTTACCACCTACACCTTTTAATACACCACCAGCTTTAGGAGTTGCTTTAGGAGCTGACTTAGTAGCACCACCAACCTTTTGTTTAATATCATCAAGCTTGGGTTTATTATCCTGATTACCATAAAGAGTATCTAAATCTTTATTTATATTAGTATTAGAGGTAGGTACTTTCTTAGTAGACTGTTTAGGTTTCTTTTGTTTGGGTTGTTCTGTAGTTCTTTCTACAACTTCCTCTATTTGTTTAGCCATTCTTTCTATATATTGTTTAGCCTGATTGTATTGTTTAGGAAAGTTCCTTTTCATTAAATTAAGAAACTGGTCAGGTCTACCATCAGGAAATCTTGATTTATAATTGTTATATAACCATTCTATTGTTGCCATTATATCCTACCCCATATATCTTCAAAGTTACTATTAGAAAGATTATTAGTTAAATCGCTTGTATTTAATCCCCATCCAGTATTTGTATTTCCTATACCAGAGAAAGTTTGATAAGTATTAGGACTTGATATATTAGAGGTAGAACCACTATTTAAAGAATTTAAAAAGCCTCCTGCTTGTCCTCCTAGTGTAGAACTAGATTGGTTGCTACCACCAAATCCTCCAGTAGCTCCACCCATAACGGCACCTGCAACAGCTCCCCAAGGACCAAATGCAGAACCAGCACTTGCACCACTAACAGCACCAGATAAAGCACCACCAATATCAAATCCACTTCCTGCGTCATCAACCTCATCTAACCATTTGTTTTGTTGGTTTTGTAATCTAATCTTCCAGTTGTTCTCATCTACTCTTTGTGTTTCATCACCAGAACTATTAAACAAAGAGTTATAGAGATTTATATTAGAAAGACCTCGACTGTAGGCTTGATTAACTAAATTGTTGTATTGGTTAGCGGTATTAGCTGCTACCTGACTAGCTAAATAATCATAGTTTCTATTAAGACTATCCGTATTGTAAGCAGAAGAACTAGCACCTGATGTACCTAGTCTTTGTCTTTCTCTAGCTGCTAATTCATTAGCTCTTTGAGTATAAGCTCTATTTAAATCATTCCATTGAGCATTAGTATAAGCGTCTGCTATTGATTGGTAATAGTCATTGTTATTTATATTAAAGTTCTGGAAATCATTAAGAGCAGTATTAAGATTTGCATAAGAATTAGTATTTAATTCTCTATTTCTTGTAATCCACGGAGTATCAGCTAATTGCTCATACTGTGGTCTTGAAGGTGTTTTCTTACCCATTATTTAATCTCCATATTTTACCAAGGTACTTCCTCTAATTGTACCCCATCTATTTCAAACCCATAAATACACATAGCTTCATTCAAACCATTACCGTAAAACTCAACACTCATAGTCTGAAATATCTGGTTCATTAAAGGAAATCGTTTAGTAATATAACTACTTACTACCCAACTATCTTCATCCCATACGGTATCTGTAATACTTTCTGTATTCTCGTCTACATCCCATACAAGACCAATAAAAGCATTCTCATTACTGTTTATCTTTCTTTCGGTATAGGTAGTCTTACCATCCCTAGAGTTTCTTACCCTAAAGTTATTGGTATATTCCTCACTCATCTTTATTCTAAACTCTCTAGCTGATAAGAAGTTAGTACCTTGTCCGAATGTAAATGAAGGTGACTTCCAGTAGAATTCAATAGGACTTCCGTCAAAAGTTAAACCAGAAAACTCTTTAAGAATTTTACCATCAGTAGTACCTATATAGATTTCATTATCAAACCTAAAAGCTATCGTAACATTTTGAGGTACTTCTCTTTTTAGCCAAGTCTTAGAAGTAACATCATAAATAAATGCTGTATTAGAACCTTTACCAGTTAATAACGGCACATAAAACATAACGTACTTCTTT
>ENA-OPKO01000007-OPKO01000007.1-human-gut-metagenome-genome-assembly--contig:-NODE-7-length-88942-cov-10.889500_pt1 | contig 88942 bp, 84 predicted proteins | sample MGYA00241784_ERZ501695 | MGnify/ENA primary metagenome ERZ501695 (study PRJEB25962, sample SAMEA2042201) | human gut metagenome | biome: human gut; feature: human-associated habitat; material: faeces... | reverse complement strand
ACTGCTGCAAATTCTGATAGAGTAGATGGTTTTCATGCTAACGGACTTCTTTCTGATATATCTAATTCTGATAAAGGAATTAGTATAACAGTTGGTGGAGTAACTAAAACTGTTGGTTATATTAGTGTTAATTATGCTAGTACTGCTGCAAATTCTGATAGAGTAGATGGTTTTCATGCTAACGGACTTCTTTCTGCTATATCTAATTTTGATAAAGGAATTAGTATAACAGTTGGTGGAGCAACTAGAAGTGTTAGTAATATTAGTGTTAATTATGCTAGTACTGCTGGAAATGCAAATGCTGTTGATGGTGAACATTTGATAAAAAATGGTAGTGGAACTGGAATTAAACAAGTATACTACTTCAGTAAACAAGGTAATAATTCATCATATATAAAATTAGGAACATTAAACACTGTATCAGTAACAAATCTTGGAACATCTAAAGTTATGTTTACTGTTAAGGGTGGCATAGGCTTTGGAGGAACAAACGAATCAGTATATGAGGTAGCAGCAAGTACAAGAGGAAGAATACAAGTAACATCCACATTAGTTAGAGGTAATAGAGAATTGAAATTTGGATATGTATCTACTTCCTCTAATGTTGAAATATGGATGGCTTATGACGGAGTTTATAGAGGAGTTACAGAAGTTGAGGTAAGTTCTTCTGCAAATTTTACTTTAACAATGACAGAAACAACAACGAAACCATCAGGCTTTGTTGAGGGTTCTTATAGAATATTAGCGGCTACCGTAGATAATGTAGCTTCTGCTACTAAACTTCAAACTCCTAGAACTATTTGGGGTCAAAAATTTGATGGTACTAATAATATTGGTGGTACTATACTTCCATCTGCTACTCATACATATAATCTTGGTAGTACTACATACGTGTTTGAGAAAACATATACTACATATGTTGATACAGATAACACACATGACCTTCGCCTTTCTTGCACAGGTGTAGAAGTTTTAAGATTAGCAGCTGCTGACAAATCTGCCAATATTAATTATAATGCAAATATTTCTGGTAATTTATCAGTTAATGGTTTAATATCTAATAAAGGTATACTACCTACAAATCGTGAAGTTAACGATAAAGGACCTGTTTGTTATGTTTGGGCTGATGCTTTATGTTCTGAAATTACTGCTATTACTGATAGTATACAAGTTAATCAAGTAACTGTACAATATTCTAATGATAATGGTAATAGTTGGACTAAGTATCCTATGGAAGATTATACTAAATTTAATTTATATGCTAATAATGCAGGTAATTCTAAAATTTACTTAGGTAATAATGTTATAACTGGCAATAATGATGCTGAGAAACTAGCTCAAATAAAAAAGAACCAACTAATGTTTACGTTTAATGTTCCTAATGATTGTTATTCTCAAGTTTATTTTGCTAGTGTTAATATGTCGAATGGTGTTTATACTATTTGTACTGTAGATATATTAAACAATAGTGGTGCTGTAGTTGAAACTTATACTAAACGTATGACTGGATGGAATCAAGTTAATTATATAAATCTATCAGCTAATGATAATACTCCTTATGGTGTAGGAAATGATAGTAGAAGATATATTAGATTTAAGTTTAAACACGACCAAAATACTACTGTATTACGTAATGCTCAAATATATAAAATACGAATATTTGCTTTTACTAAATATTCATTTCCTACTGACAGATTTATGGGTCATACTGGTCATATATATAATTTTGATTATAATATGAATACTTACTTCCCTAATAGTATTCTTGCTAAAGGTGGAGTTACAGCTTATCAATCTTCTGATGTTCGTCTTAAAACTAACATTACCAAACTTAATTGTTTAAAGGTTATTAAAAGCATTGGAGGTACTTATGAATTTGATTATATTTGTGACAATAAACATAGTATTGGTTTTATTGCTCAAAATGTAAATAATCCATTACTTAAAGATATAGTCGCTAAAGATGATAATGGTTATTTAAAGATTAACTATTGGAATCCTAAACTTATTAGTCTTGCTTTTGGTGCTTTAACTGAAATAGATGATGAAGTTGATAAACTTAAAGCTAGAGTTAGAGAATTAGAAAGTGAAGTTGAATATTTAAAAAATAAAGATTATGCCTTACAATAGTAAAAACGGAATTATTAGTGCTCCTGTTAGCATTGATGATGTTAAACAAACTCTTGGAGAGAGTAGCAACGACCTTGCTACTCTTTGTAAGAGTGATAATATAAATATATGGAGTAAGTACAAACCTATTAGTTGTAAAGGTGATTTTAAAGAATATCCTATTAGAGAAGACTCTGAGGAAATAGTAACATCTTCGTTTAGTAAATATACTTGTGTTGTTCATTGTGGTATGAATATACCTATGGATACTTATAAGAATTTACGTAATAATTATAGAGGAGAAGGTTTTGCAATTAAAGCATGTGAATATTTTTATTATGATAATGTATATGGACATAACGGTATTGATAAAGATGCAAGTACTGATTTACATCATGTAAATGTTTCAGGAAAACATTTTCCAAAAGGTGACGCTAATTCTCCTTATAGATTAAGTGATTTTAGAAACTATAACAGTAAAGCAGAAGGTAATGAATTCCAAACTTCTATTCCTGCAACAACGGATGTTGAATGTTATTATTCTTCAACTCTTAAATTTAATTGTATTTTATATAAGAAAGCAGATGTTGATGATAATACAAATATTACTATGGATGATATAATAACTGATTTATCTTTAGCTTGGTCTTTTTGGGTTCAAATTTGTTACGATTCACCATATAATGTTAATGATAAGATTTATAAAAATTATTGTGTCGGTAATTGTAAAAAACCAACAGATTATATATACGCTAGTAAAGAAATAACTTTTGATATAGGTAATGCTAAAAAAGTTACTATTGTACCTTTTTTAGCATATACTCGTAATTCATCTTTATATGATGATACAAAAATAATTTTTATAGCTCCTCCAGGTAATATTATTTTTAATTATTATCCTAGACAAATTAATATGGAAAGTATTAAAAGTGGTTCTAGTGGTTTTGTTAATTTCTCATTATTGAGAGAATTATTTGGTGGTAGTTGTATTTGTAAAGCTAAAATATATAAACTTCCTGATGTTACATTTACAATTACTGATGGCATATTTAGAAGTGTTGCTGCTTATGGTGATAATAAGATAACATACGGAAGAGGTCACGTATCTAATAGCTCTGGTCAAGGTACAGGTTCTGTAACTATTCCTGAAGGTGATAAAACAGATTATGTTGAAGTATATATAAGATTTGATAATATTTATGAAGGAGGTTATTATGGACAAATGTGTCAATTATTTTTTGAAATTAATATAGATGGTGGATGGAGACAAGTTCCTCCAGGAGGTAGTTACATTATGCGTTAAAATGCAGATATTCTTAATATAACAAATGTACTAGAAATGATATTAAATCTATTTATCAAATAAGTATAACTATTTAATAATGCAATTATGAAAATTACAGTAACAAAAATTGTAAGTATGACTTCTAATGTAGAAGCTATTGTAAATGAACTTAGTATTAACGCTAATGTTCGAGTTCGTAACAATGACACTATCGAAGGTGTAGATAGTGGTAATGTGAATGATAGTACTGGTAATCAACTAGCTAGTTTCAGTTATTACGGAAGTAATAATCTTAATATTAACTATAATAGTATTGAGAATAGTAATGTTGCTTCTGTTAGTACTGCTGTTAATGATTTCATTAAAGAACTAGAGAAAAATCCTACTCTTGTAAGTACTGCAAATACTAATGAAATCTAAGTGATTACTTTGCAAATATATTAAAATATATTATTATATATATAACGTAGTTATATAATAGTATATTATTAATATATTTGCACTACAAATTAAACATCAAAATAATAAAGTTATTATGATTAAAGTAAAACAAAGTAATGCTGTTAGTGCATATAATGTACTCAAGCAAATTAAGACTAAAGAACTTCCTGCTGGAGTAGCTATTGCTATTTGGAAGAATGTAAAAGTATTAAAGCCTATTGCAACTTCTTATGAAGAAGCTATTAAAGATTCTAAAGAGTCTCTTAAAGGTGATAATGATGAAGAGATGTCTAAGCTTCTTAATGAACTTCAAAAGAAAGAAACTGATGAAGCTGCTGGTAAATATACTTTTACTCGCACTGATAATGAAAATCGTGCTAAAGTAACTGAGTATTATTCTAATGCTCAAAATAAACTTAATGCTTTTATTAAAGACCTTGATAATAAAGAAGTAGAAGTAGAACATACTACTATTAATGAGGATGATTTAATTAAAGCTCTTATTGGTACTGATTTTAATATTGGTGTTATTGAACTTATTGATTTCTTATTTGAAGATGCTACTAAAGCAGATGATAAAGAAAATAAGTAAAACATTAAACCCGCCCCGTAGAAGATGTAATTGGTAGAACTTCTGCTAATCATACCTTTTACGGGGCGGCTTTCATATTAATAATTTAAGTACTACTGATATGGCTTCTATTTCTCAGCTTACTAGTGAAATTTTACATGGTGTAGGTCAACCTAATAATCATACTTTACGTGAAAGAGTTCGTAATGCTATAATTCATACTCGTAATGAACTTATACGTAGAAGTTATGAAAATCATGCTTATGTTGATAAAATTCATACTCAACGTTTTAAAGTTTCACTTATTACAATTAATGATGGTGATGTAGAACTACCTAAAGATTATGAAGGAGTTCCACTTGATAAAATTAAAAGAACTTTAGATAAAGTTCCAAGACCTATTAGACTTACTAATAATCTTCCTTTTGATAGAGTTAGTTCTGTAGGATATAAAACTAATAGAGAGTTTCCTTATATTAAAGAAACTACTGCTAGATTTAAAGGAAGTGTTCCTGGACTTTGTGGTGCTATTAGTTATGACTATATTAATGAATATCTTTATTTATTTCCAGCTAGTAAAGATAAAATTGTTCCAGTAGATGCTATTGTTATAGAATCAGCTTTTGAACATCCTAATCGAATTCTAGATATTAATGGAGACCTTACTGTTGAGAATCATCTTTATGATGACAACGAGTGGTTACTTAGTGAAGATATGATTGGTCAAATAAAAGAAATAATATATAAAAGGGAACTATTAAATCAACATCAAGAAACAGATGAAGTTTCTAATACTATAAAATATAATTAGTGTATGACTGCTGTAAGACTTAATCCAATAAATATGAGTAAGTATCATCAAGATATGAAAGATGCTTTTACTCTAGAACTTGAAAGAGCTAGACTTTCTTATGATGAACTAGCTGGTAATATAGTTGAAAAACGTTCTAAGATTGTTCCTTATGTTGATAGTTTTGCTCTTCCTGTAATTGACTATCCAGAGTTTCAACAGAACAAGTATATAAATGGTCGTCTTGAAAATGCTGCAAAAGGTATGTATGAAGATAAACGTAATGACCTTGAACATAAACATCTATGTTTTAGACTTGTTGCTTATGCTGTTGATTTACGAAAGATGAGTGAGTTAGAACAAAAGATTAAACTTTATGAGAAATGTATTGCTCTAAACTATGCTGAATATAGAAATATAATTGGTATATTTTATAATAAAGTACATGATGTCCTTATTCTTAAAGGTCATGGTTATCGTCTTGAAGGTAAACTAGGTTATGTTTGCATTAATAGAGTTCTTAATACTGGTTGTAAGATTTGTGACTTTGTTGCAACTAATAAATATAAGAAAGAACTTGAAGCTAAAGGTATTAGAATTTGGAATAGAGAAGAAGCTGAATTTGCTAAAGCTAATGGTTTAGAATACAATGCAGTTGACCCTAGGATTTATAAAGCTGATGAAAGTTGGTATGAACTTGCTCTTTGTAATTGTACTCTTCATAGAGCTTATGGTTATAAACTAACCATGATTGATTATCGTTCTGTAAAAGTCAGACAATATACTAATGAAGGTTTAATTAAACTTACTGGTGGTGATAAAGAAAAGATATGTCATTTACCTGTATCTCTAAAAATTAAACTAACTCTGTGTTTACAAGTAGATAAATTAATGTATACTAAATTTGTTAGAAATGAAAATCAAACGAAATGTGGATTTGAAGCGCATCATTGGTAAAGTTGATAATGACTTTAATCTTAGCGAAAGTGATTGGATTCCTCGTGCTGCTGCTTGGATAATTGATGCACTTAGTCAAATGAAATGTCTTCCTATGGTTAAGAAAACTAGAAGACTTCAAATAATTAATCGTATAGGTATATTTCCTTGTCAGTTAAATGCTACTGATATTAACGTATTTGATGATTATGGTTGTGAAATAAAACAACTTGAAGCTAATAATAGTTGTTGTAATTCAGGATTTGGTTCTAAAACTAATGTAGAACCTAGTCCTGAAATTGCTGTTATAGATGATACCAATAAAACTGGTCGTAATTTTATGAAGGTTGCAACTATTAGAAGAGCTGATGATAGTCGTAATTTTGTAATAACTAATAATGGTCATATCGAACTTAACTTTGATACTGATTGGATAAATGTTCAAAGTTTTGAACCTATGACTTATTATGATGATTATTATGATTGTGAAGTTCCAATGGTTTATGATAATGGTATTCTATTAGAAGCTATAAGTTTTTATATTCTATATAAATATCTTAGTCGTGGTAGTCATCATCCAGTTTATGATTTAAAGAGTAATAGTCCTGTTACTAATCCTTATATTCAATGGAAAGAATTAAAGAGTAAAGCTATTGCTTCTGTTCGTAATGATTTATATAATGCTGATGGTTGGAGAAACTTCTTCTACAACTCAACATTTGACCCAAGAAGATAATAATTATGAATATAGTAAAAGAACTTAATTTGAATAAAACTCCAAACGTTATTCCTAATGGAAGTTTGGTGTTTGCTAAGAACATTAAAGTTAGTCCTGATAATTCGTATATTACGAATGAAGAAGGATTAACTTATGCTTTTAGTACTCCAGTTGAAGGTAAAATAGTAGGTATAATTCCTTGTATGAAAGAGATTGTAATACTTAGTTACCTTGAAGCTGATACTGGTGAACACAGTTCTCATATTTACCGTTGTGTAGAAAATGAAGTTACTGGTCTTCTAGACTTAAATGAAGTAGGTAATGCTTGGACTTATAGCGGTGGTAAAATTGTAGGTACTTATACTTATAATGTAAATGGTGAACTTATTATAGCTATTGGTGAATATGATATTGTTAAAGTTGAAGAAGTTGCTGGTAGAGATGATGATGTTATTAATCCTGGTGATGAAGACGATAATGATAATAAAGTAAACGTTCAAAAAATAACTAAAGAATATATTCCTTTAAAGACTATAAATCTAGATAGAGCTAATGCTAGTGATAATCCTGAAGTATATTCAGTTTGTGCTAACATTCCAATAGCTAATATAAGTCTTGAAGAAAGAGTTCCTGGTAATAGTATGCCTAATGGTATATATCAATTATTTATTCGTTATGAAATAGATAAAGATTATTATACTAATTGGATGCCTTTAGGTGGTTCTTATCATGCTCTTAATATAGAGAATAAAACTGTAATTAATCACATATATAATGTTACTGGTAATTCTAATTTAGCTTTAACTCATTGTGTAGCTGCATACAATAATAATAATAAAGATTGTAACTATAATTTTAAGTTTCGTATAAAGTTTGATGATACTTATAATTATAAAGCTTATCAAATAGGTTATATACTTAAACATGAAGAAACTGCTCTAGCTCGTATTTGGCGTAAGTTTAATACTGATGTTCGTGACTTCATTTTTGATGCTGGTAATTTTGAAGAAACAACAATAGATGAATTAACTGCTAATAGTTTTAATTTATTCAATGTTGCTTCTCTTTGTAATTATGAGAATCGTCTTTATATCGCAAACTATGATGAGAGTGATTATAATGTAGACCTTACAAAATATGCTGAAGGTATTAGAGCAAACATGATTTATGAACCTTGTTCTAATTTAGTTTCACTTAATATTAATACTGTAAATTATGAGACTTATGTATTTAGTTGGTCAACTGGTGGTATAAATCCTGCCATTGTTGAGATTAAAAAACCTTCTAAAGATGTTATTGTAAATGTTAATGGTCAACGTACAACTTATCATACTGTAATTAATGCTAGAGACTATAATGAACTTAAAAGATATGTATGTTGGGTAACAACTGGAAGTGAGAATATTGCTGATTTTGATAACTGTGCTTTTGGTGGTTATGGTGGTAAACATATATTGCCATGTACCAATGTAGCTTTTGGTATTTATGGTGGAGACAATCCAACGTTTGATATTATTACTGTTCCAGTTAAAGGTTATTCTAATAGACTATATGATTATTTAGGTCTAGGTGGTGGAACAAGTCATAAACATACTGGTCTTAAACTTACAGGTGCTTTTTTTCGTGGTTATACTACTGCATGTTCATATCGTCCTAATAGATTTAGAATGAGTAAAAGTACAAATACTAGAACTTATTCAAATACTATTATAGTAGATAATGCTATTAGAACTTTAATGCCTAATAGTGTATATAACTTCTTCATTCATTATGTTCGTAAAGACGGTAGTTATACTAATGGTTATCAATTAAAGAATAATGTTCGTCCTGATGCTATTAGTAATTCTGTAGTAATGATAGGTAGCAATAGTGTAGATGTTCAATTAAGTAAATTAACTTCACTAAGAGAAAGAACTAGTATTATTTCTTCTGGTAATGATAGAGATTTTACTAGTTTGCTTTCTATTGATGCTCTTAAAGATAAGTATGCTTACGAAGTTGTTAGTACTGCTGTTTCACCTAGCGATTCAAATACTCTAAGAGGTACTAGTTTTGGTTATTATAAAAATTACAATGGAGACCTTTTATTTAAAACTGGTTCTACTCATAATTTTAATAATACTAACGATAATGTACTTTATAGAATTAAAGTTGGTTTTACTAATATAAAAATACCTGATGGTTATGTAGGTTTCTTCTTTAGTTATGAAAAGCCAGAAGCTACAAATAGTTATCAAGCTTATTGTATTAAGAAAACAAACAATGGTGCATTGTTTAAAGCTAGTGAAGTAGAAACAGGTAAGATTAACTATAATGGTTCTATCTATATTCCTGAATACAAAATAACAGATGAAGGCTTTAAACTTCCTACTACAAATCCTGCTTATATAAATAATGCTGGTATTGTAGCTAGTAATGCAGTAGATGATGACGAATTAACTAACACTGCAAATACTGCCGGTTCTGATGGTGGTATAGTTCTTTCTCTTAAAAACGGTAAAGGTAAAGTAATTCCTGAAATAGGAGAAGTAGGAAATGTTATGATATTCAATCGTAACATATATTGTAAGAAAGATAAACAACTTATTAGTTTTGGTCCTATATGTTTTAAACATTCAGATGTTGAAACTTATAGTTATGCTGATAGCAATGATGCTGATAAGTTCCCTAATAATTGGGTTCAAGATTATGATTTTAATTATCCTGCTTTTTATGTTAATGATAAAACTTTAGTATATGACCGTAAGGTATATATATCTGATACTGGTAAAGTATATGATATATTTGAAAAAAATGCTATTGCTAAAGATTGGACATCATTTACTAAAGCTTATGCTAGAATTGTCAATTATAGTAAGTTTAGCAGAGTTAATACAAATGCTATTTCAATAAAGAAAGAACCTGAGTATTTAGTAGGTGTTTTAGGTAGTGAAGAAGGTGGTACTGGTACTCATCAACGCAGTGCTAATATTATTGTTAAGCCGTTGAATGCTACAGACCTTATAGAATTGAAAGATACGTATATAGAAAGTAATTATAAACTTTATACTAATTATAAAGATAATTTTAATTATGATTCTTATAAACGTGCTACTATTCGTCGTAGTGATGTAATTGGTGATGAAAGTCTTGCTAACTCATGGAGACACTTTAGAGCAAACAACTATAAAGTGCTTTCCAAGAACAAAGGCAACATTACAAATATCATTGGCGTAGGCACTGCATTTTTCGTCCACACGGAGCATTCTTTATTTTACCTTAATAGAGATAACCTCCTCAAGACATCGGGCAACACAGCGCAATTAGAAATGCCAGATTTGTTTGAAGTAGAACCTATTGAACTATTTACTAGTAATCATGGTTATGGTGGACTTCAACATCCTCAAGCCTGGACTGTTAATAGTAATGGTTATTGGTTTGTAGATGCAGATAATAAACGAATATATAATTTCGATAATAATCATCTTACTGATTTAACTAGTGATATTCTTAATTGGATGAACAATGTTCAAATAGCCGATGCTCACATGGTTACAGATTTTGCTAATGCTCGTGTAATTATGTGTCTTGCTTACTATAGTAAAGATGTCGGAGATAGAGAACATAATCAGCCTGCTTATATTACTTTATCATTTAATATGATTAGTAAGAAGTTTATTAGTCTTCATGACTATAAATTTAACTTAGGTGTAAATACTAAAAATCATTGTTATTTTTATTATGCTGTAACAACTAGTTCTTTCCTTTATTGTTTCCATAAAAATACTCCTTTAGGATTCTATGGTAAAACTGGAGATTACGCTGGACTTGATGACCATGCTTATGGTTTTCCAGCTATGAGTACAAATCTTACTATACAACATGAAGATGGTAATGAAGAAACTAGAACTATTAATCCTGCTATATTTGATGTTATCGTAAATGAGAATTACAATATTCCTAAATGTATTAATTCTATTAGTTATATACTTAATAAAGAGTATGCTTACTTCAGTAATCAAGTTACTAGAATGGCTGAACCACTTATGGGCAATGGAACTTATGGCGATGTAGAACATTATAGTGGTGATAAACTTCGTATTTATACTGATAGTAATGATACAGGTGACTTAGATATTTCAGGACATAAAATGATTAATGATGATACTGTAACTAAAGATAGAACTCCAGATTACAAAGTTCCTTATTATGATAAAGGTATTTGGAACTTTAATTATATAAGGAATTATATTAGTAATAAACTTACTAAAGAAGAGATATGTAAACGTTATAATTTGGATATTAATAATCTTACTCCTACACAAGAAACTAAGATTCAGACTATGCTTAATAATCCAAGTGATGAACGTAATCTAGTTTATGGTCGTTATTTCGTTGTTAGATTTATCTTTAGAAATATAGATAATGTTCCTTTTAGATTTGAGGATTTAAATATTAATTATTCAAAGTATTAAATTATGACTGGAAAAATTAAAAGAAGAAGTCTTCGTTGTGGTGGTAGACCTAAAGCTGACTTCGGTAGTCTTTTTACTTCTGTTATAGCTCCTGCTCTTAATGCAGCAGGTTCTATAGCAGATGAGTCTATAGACAATAATAAGACTGTTACTAATGGTGTTAATAATAATAATACTATTATTCCTAGTGACCCAACTAAAACTCCTACTATGAAATTAGGTGGTAGAAAGAAATGTTGGATTGGTGCAGCTATTGGTGCTGCTACTAGTATAGCAGGTTCTTTATTTGGTAATAATGCTAAGAAGAGAGAAATGCGTAGACAACAAAGTATTAGAGATTGGCAAGATGCTACTCAAGAAGCTGCTAATATGACTTCTGTTCTTAATAATAGTCGAGATTATCAAGAAGATTATCTTAGACAATTTAGAACTGCTGCTAGACTTGGTAAGACATTAGGAGCTAAAGGTATTTATATTACTGATGGTGGAGATGCTACTAAGATAGGAAACAACACATATCTTCTACGGGGCGGTTCTCATGAAGATGTGAATGAGACTGGTCAAACAGGTATTGGTATCAATGTTGGTGATAATGAAGTTGAAGCTGAAGGCGGTGAAGTTGTTCAGAAGAAGAATGGTGCTCTAAGAATCTTTAGTGCTCAACCTATTCTTGGTAATGGTATGAGTCCCGCTCAAGCTATTCTTAGAGGTTATAATAAAGATAAAGTATTTAGTCAACAACAAGCTTTTAAGAAGAGAAATGGTCTTAAAGATGATGGTAGTAAAGCCGCTTTTGGTACTTCTATTACTACGCAATTTGATGATATTGTTAAAAACGTTATAGATTATTTTAGTGGGACTGGTAAATACGCTCCTAAACGTGTAAAAATTAGCAATAAAACTGTTAATAGAAAACCAATAAAAATTGATCGAGTTGGTGATTTTATGGTAATTAATGGAAAATATATTCCTAGTGAAAAACCTCTTCGTCCAGTGTATCCTGAATTTGATATTATTAATACGCTAATGGGTCTTCCAGTAGGAAAGGCAGCTAAAGCTATAGCTAAATCTGTAAAAAATGAAGTTAGTTATATTAATCGAATTTGTAAAAGTAGATTATATTCAGACAATCCTATAGTTAATGCTTATGCTACTTATGCTAGAAGATATAATCTTCCGGATAAAGCTAGAGTTCCATATATGATACGTAGAGTTAAATCTGACGAATTGCCATTTATAAATAATGGTAGAATTACAATGAGTGGAGGCAGATTTAGGCATACTAATTTTACGTATGATAGACCTGTAGTTTCTCATAGAAAAGGAAAATGGGATACTGCACAACAAACATATTTAATTAATGGTAGAAGACTTGTTTCAGAAAATAAAGGTAATTGGGGTAGTATTGAGCCTAGCGATATGTTTACTATCAAAGACCCAAAAGGAGGATTAACAGTTCCTACAAAAGATGTTATATTAGTATCTGGACACAAAAGTCTTTTGGGTCAAGCTAAAGCTAGTGGAATTAAAATTGCAACAAGTCCACAATTACAAAGAATAGAAAAAAGTATTACTCCTAGACCATCTATTGGACGTTTTAAGTTCGCTGGTGGAGAAAGAAGACATTATAATACTCATTATTGGACTTATGTAAATAATATAGTAAAAGAATATGGTACTCCAAAATTTAAAGATGTACGATTGCTTGAAAAAATGACTGGTCTTAAAAGCGGAGTTAGTAAATTAAATAATAATGCTATAAAAATAATCAATGATGCTAAAGGTTTTGATAAATTACCATTAAAGGAAGCTAAACAAGTTATGAATAAAACTTATCCTAATGGTAGAGTTGTTAATTTTACTAACGATAGAGAAGCTTATGTAACAAGTCAACTTCCTTATAATAATTTATTTTATGACCCTGCTACTTATGCTGAATCTAAGTATGTTTTTCCAAAACGTTTTGGTGGTCGTTGTAAACTTAGAAATGGTGGTTTAACTTCTAAAGATAGAGGCTCTTCTAAACATCCTTATCCTTCTATGTCATCTAAATATTTTGCAGGTGGTGGTAGAAGTTATCCTATTCCAACTAAAGCTGATGCTGTTGATGCTTTAAGACTTGCTGGTCTTCATGGAAGAAGTGATGTTAGAAGTAAAGTATATAGTAAATATCCTAGTCTTAGAAAGAAGAGTTTGTTAGGTAGTTCTAACCGCCCCGTAAAAAGTATGAGACCTAAAGCTCTAGGTGATATGTATATTCCTTTTAATAAACGTTATACTTCTATTTATGATGCTCCAGATTATGATTCTGATTATAATGGTGGTAATGTTTTAGGCAATGGTGAAGTAACTATTACAGCTAAGAGAATTAAGCCTACTTTTATGAAACCAAATAATGACGCAATGAATCTTATTAAAGTTCCTAAAGAAGAGGTTCCTTATATTCCACAAAGACATAATCGTAGTCGTACTATATTTAGTGGTGGAGATTATTTAGGATTAGGTATTGATACTCTTGCTGCATTAAGTACAGGTCTTGTAAATTATAATACTGCTGGTAAGTATACTCTTCCTGATAGAGCTCCTATTATTCAAGCTAGTAAATTACCTACAACTTATAATGTCAATCCTGAAATAGAAGAGGTTAAACGTTATAGAGATAGACTTACTGGACAAACATTCAATAATACTTCAAGTTCTGTAGCTGCTCTTAATAGAAGTGGTGCTATTAATCTTGATGCTCTTTCTAATCTTAGTAAACTTTGGGCTACTAAAGAGAATGAAGAGAACAAGATGCTTACAGAAGATGCTAAGAATCAACAAACTGTTGCAGCACAAAATGTACAGAATGAATTTGCTCGTCAAAGCGAGATTGCTAGAATTAAGAATGAAGCTATTCAAGCTAAAGGTGATGCTCTTAATGTTGGTCTTAGTGGATTATCTCAAGCTTGGACTAATTTCTGGACTGCTGGTAGAACTGCTTACGAAGATGACCAAGCTAGACGTGCAATGATTGCTTCTAGTAAAGATGCTACTCCTACTAGACTTATTGAAATGGGTTATGATTTATCTCCTGACTTTGTAGCTAGTCTTTATGGAACTGCTAAAGATGATAGAACTAAACGTTTCTATTTGTCTAGATTGTCTTCTGCTCAAAGACAAAAATACGGTATAAATTAATATTATATAAATACTTCTGATAGTGTTATTACTATCAGAAGTTTTATTATTTTTGTAATCAGTAATCAAATAATAATATTATGGCTTATAAAAACAATCAAAGTGGCATTAGTATTGGTGGATATGTTCCTCAACGTATACCAGTTCGTGCAAATATTGAAGCTCTTAGTCAAGCATTAAATAAAATTGATGAGCGTTCTGATAAAGCAATTCAACAAAAGTCTGCTATTACAAATGCTATTGGTCAATTAAAACTTAATGCTGCTGAGGATAAATGGAAATACGATTATGCTAAACGTATTGAACAAAAAATTAATGATGCAGCTCAATATGGTGATTATAGTAGAGCATTAGATGTTGCTACTGAACTTGCTGGAAGTGCTACTTCTTCTCCTGAAGTTATTGGTCGTATTCGAGCTAATGAAGCTTATGAAAAGAAGAAAGGTGAAGTTGAGTCTCTTGCTAATAGTGGAGTTATTAGAGGTCTTACTAAAGAACGTTGGCTTGCACAAAATAAATATGCTTATGAAGATATTCGTGATGCAAATGGTAATATAGTTGGAGGTACAGATTGGAAAGCTGGATGGGACCCAGTTAAGAAAGTTGATATGTCTAGACTTGTTACACTTGCTGGTCAACTTGCTGCTCCTGTAAAACGTACTACTAGCAGTACTTCTCAACGTAGTGTTTCTGATGAACAAGGTATAGGTAATGGTGGTACTAGTACTCCTGAAGGTCTTCGTTCTGTAAAAACTGGTTATAGTACTTCTAGTGGTTCTAGTTTCCAAAGAGAAACTTTAACTAAGCAAAAGATTGATGAAGTTTATAATAAACTTTTTGCTCTTGACCCAGATAATATGAATGCTCTTATTCAACAATTTGATGATGTACAATGGAAAGTCAATCAGCTTAAAGATGAACTTAGTACTACTACTAACCCTGAAAAACGTAAAACTCTTCAAAATAGTATTGATTCTTTTAGTAATGATATTTATGATGCTAATGGTCAACCTCTTAAAGTTAAAGAATATATGCTTAGTAAAATAGGTGTTATTACTAAGAATATGGCTTATGATAATACTAGCGTTAGTCATACTTCAGGTAGTTCTGAAACTAGAGGTTTAACTTATGGTACTAAATATGCTCTTAGTTCTGGTACGAATACTAGTAATATAACTGCTCCACTTCCTACATTAGGAGGAACTTATTATAGTAATCCTGGTGAAGTAAGTTGGAATGTTCAACGTGATGGTTCTTATTTCCTACAAACTAGTAAAAGTCTTTCTGAAAATGGTATTTTAAATTAGTAAACTATGCTTAGTAAAAAAATATACGATAAGTTTATAAGTGATGGAGATTTTGTTGGTGCAGCTAATTATTTATCTCATGCTTACTTTAGTGACCCAGTTAAACAACAAATGGTTAATCAAACTATTAAAAGTCTTAGAACTGATGGTCGTAGAATACAAGGTATGATGTCTCATGCTGATGATACTCAAAAAGCTGCATATAGTTTTCTTAATGCTGTAAATAATAATAATGTTCTTCCAGGTCTTAATAATGGTATAGATTCTGAAGGTAATAGACGTAAAAGTACTAACAGATTTAGTAAAGCTTATTCTGATGCTTTGAGAAATTTATGTAGTGCAAAAAATACTGATGCTGAAGGAATATCTATTAAATTTGGTAGTAAGATTGACAAAAGAAGTTTATTTGGTATTGATTGGTTAGCTAAAGATGTAGAATATAATGATGATGCTTTTGATGATATGTTAAAACGCACTCATCTTACTAAAGAAGCTTTAATAAAAGCTGGTGCTAAGATTAAAGTTCAAAATGGTCAATACATTCTTGATATTAGCAAACGTAGTTCTTTATTTAATAAAATATATGATGCTATTCGTAATATTAAGAGTGATAAAGGTTTATATAGATTTAAAATAGCTGGAATTGATGCTAAAGGTAATCTTATAAAAAATATTGAAGATCGTTGGATATCTACTCCTAGAGAAAGATATGAACTTAAACAACAAGGTATTGATGTTGCTGATGGAGTTGGACTTTCTTTAAGTTCTATAGAAGTAGCAGATGAATATTATTTTAATCCTAGTGTTGAAATGATTACTAATTTTGAAACTCCAGCTAAAGTTATAGCAATCGCTAATCGAACTATCCGCCCCGTAAAAGGTATGAGTGGTGATGAAAGTGGAGTATCTACTGTTAGTTCTATGATTCTTCCTTTTAATAGTGCTCGTAGAAAACAAATTAGTGATGCTCTTAATACTGGTAGACTTAATACTGAATTAGCTAATGCTTTAGTAAAAGAGAATGGTAATGCCATTCTTAATGGTCTTATGAATGCTGATTTTACTCAATATGAAATGTATGTTACTGATGAAGAAAATCCTGATGAGCATACTACTGTTCGGCATTCAGTAGATACTAGTAACGAAAAAGCTAATATTCAAGATTTATTACGTGCTGCTATTGCTAGTGGAAAGTTTGACCCAGAAACTCAAGTTTCTCTTGGTATGCAAGGTAATCAAACTGGTTATGTTATTACTATTCCAACTAAAGTAGCTGAGAATACAGAAACAGGCAATAGAATTGAAGATATTAAACAGAATAGTCGTCAAATATTTATTCCTGATTTTATGAATGGTGAAGCTGAGAAACTATTCTCTCAAAATTCTCAGACTAGAGCTATGAAAGAACTTGCTAGTATGGAAATGTATAATTATACTGTTGTTATTCCTCAAGATGGTAGACTGAATGTTTATAATGACCCTTCTACTGGAAAGGCAGTTTATCAAATGGAATATGATAGCGGTAGAGTACAACCTTTAACTAGAGAAGATGCACTTCGTAAAGTTAATAAAATGATTATAGTTGAAGATGGTATCGATTTAGCTAATAAACAATTTTATGATGAAGATGGTAATCTTCGTAAAGGTCTTAAAAATAAAGATGGTTCTTTAAATGCTCAATTTCAACAAGATTTAAATAGACAAGTAGACACTTATGTTACTAGTGCTATGAGTGAACTTTATCCACAAGCTTGGCAAAGTTTTGCTCCTATCGCTAATAATGTTATAAATGGAGATTTTTCATCTGAAGAATATAAGACTAAATTGGCTAAAGCTATGGATAGTTTTGTAGATACAGATAATATTAATCTTATTAATAATCAAAGAGCTATTTATTCTAATTATATTCTTAGTAATATAGGAATATATGATAATGATGCTTATAACATTGATTAATTATGAATACAGAAAACGTTTTTAATAACAGTGGAATTATAGTTAGTAATCCTAATTATAATCCTAAAACAAAGAAGGGTCGTGCTCAACAACCCTTCTTTCATACTTTAGATGTAAGCCAAGATATTACATCTGGTGCAGCTAATGAATTTGCTAAGAACGCAGATAATGCTTGGGTAATGGGTGATACTCATAGTTATCAACGTTATGGTGTTACTCCTAATCTTATTACTAATCTTGATAAAGAGCGTGCTGAAAATCAATCAAACTTTACTAAAACATTTAATTCTTTAGGTCAAGCTCTTGTTAGTGAAGCAATTCTTGGTACAATTAAAGCTATACCTGATTTGTTTGATGCTATTACTAATGGTATATTTCAATCTGATGGAGATTATCAAAACCCTATTAGTAATAAACTTCAAGAGTGGCAAGATTACTTTAGAAATGAAGTTGCTCCAATATATAGTGACCCAGAGCGTAATGATATTTATAATGGAGGTCTTACAAATTGGGGATGGTGGACTAGTAATGCACCTAGTATAATGACTACTTTAACATTACTTCTTCCTAGTATTGCTATTGTTAAAGGTATTGGTTATCTTGGTAAACTTGCAAAGACTTCTAAGTTAGCTAGTATGACTAGAAATGGCATTAAAAGCATTACTGGTATAGATAGAGCTATAAAGTCTAATAGAGAACTTAATGCTTTACAAAAAGGTATTAATAAAATTATTGGTAGTAATGGTATTGTTGTTGGTTCTGATGTAGAAAGTGTTACTAGTAGGTTTGCTAGTATTGGAGGAACTGCTCTTTTACAACGTACTATGGAGAATTATCAAGAAGCTCAAGGTGTATATAAAGATATGTACAATGAAGCTTATGATAATCTTAATAGAATGAATGCTCAACAATATCAAGATTTTGTTAATAAGAATCCTGAACTACTTCAAGATATTGATACTAATGATAAAGAAGTTGTTGCAAGACGTATTGCTAAGAAGTCTGCTGATACGGATTTTCTTATGAACTATAGTAATATAGTATTTGATGTTATTCAAATGTACGGTCTTCGTAACATGTGGAAAGGTATTAGAAATTCTTATGCTGGTAGTGCCGCTGTAAGTAGAGCTGCAAGATTAGAAAAACTTAAAGTTGGTAAAACTGCTGAAGAGTTTGAAAAATACTATGCTAATATAGGTAAGATGAAGAAAGTTGGTTGGTGGATTAAAGACCATGCTAAAGCTGAGAAACTTGTAATAGCTGGAGAACTTAGCGAAGGTATTGAAGAAAGTGTTAACTATATATCTCAAATGGAAGGTATGAATGTTGGTAAACTTCTTCTTAGTGAACAAGATGCTGACCATTCTCCTTTTGATAATCGTCTTCAAAAGTATCTTAAAAGTGGAGGACTTGCTGACTCTGCTTTTTGGGGTGTATTAGGTGGTGTTGTATTTTATAATTTAGGTAGTGGTTTTGGACGTATTAGACAAACATTTGAAGATAGAGCTAATAAAAAAGAAGATAAAACTACTGGTGAACAAGGTAAGTCTTCACCTTTTAGTATTAGTGAACTTGGTGAAACTAAATCTCGTAAAGCTGATATTGCTCACTGGGGAAAAGATACTAATCTTTATATTGAAAGGATGAATAAAATCAATGATGGAAAGAATCCTTTTGATAACGATAAAAGTTTTACTAGTCCTGAAGAAAGTCAAGCTGCTAAAGAAGCTGCTGAAAATGACTTTATTACTAGATTAGCTTTACGTGCTGGTCATCACGGTAATCTTAATTACTTGAAATCATTCTTACAAAGTGAAGAAGTTCGTAAAGCTATGGTAGAAAAAGGTGTAGTAAATGAAGCTGAATCTAAACAAATTCAAGCTAATAATGTTGCTAAAGTTGATGCTATTATGGACGCATATACTAAAGAACTTTCAGGTCTTATAGGTATCGTTCAAAATAGAAATCATAATAAAAAAGAACCAGACCTTGTTCCTATTGAATATCTTCAAGAAATAGCTAGTGCTAATGTTGTTTATAATCAAAAGATAGCAAATACTAAAAATAAAGAACAAGTTGCAGATAATCTTATAAACACAGTTCTTAATGAAGAAAACATTAGAAAAGTTATTGGTCAAAATTATACTGGTGAACAAGTAAAAGGTGCTGTTCGTCATGCCCTTATAACTAATATGATTAGCGATTTGTATGCTAGAAAGAAAGAACTTATAGCTAAAAATCGTAAGACTATTAGTGATAAAGTAGCTATTGATAATATTAATCGTACTATCAATGAGTATAGTGATATGCTTTCTAATGATGAACTTCGTCTTACAACTGCTGTTATGCTTGCTAGTGAAAGAGACGAGCAAGGTAATCTTGGACGTAATAGTCAAGACCCTTTAGCTAAAGCTTATGATGATTTATTTAGTGGTGTTGATGAAAAAGGGGTTCAACTTACAGATGAAACTATTGTTCGTAACTTTGAAAGATTTGCTAAAGAAAATGGTCTTTCTAAAAGACTTGCTGAGTTTGATAGTTCTAGTAACGTACTTAATCAAATTCAAACTGCTAATAATAATATAACTAGAATTAATAATCTTGTTAAAGAAGCCGATAAAGAAAAGAATAGTACTAGTATTAAACTTTCTGACCTTATTCTCAAACAAGCTGAACTTGAACTTTCTCGTAGATATGACCAAGCTCAAGTTGTCAATAATGAAACAGACCTTGCTGCTGAACTTAGTTATAAACAAAACACTATGAATGAAGCTCGTAAGAAAGTTATTGACACTAGTTATAAGTATATTGATGATTTAGCTGATAAATATAAAGATGAGGAAAATGGTAACATTCGTGCTGCTGTAAACGCTTACTTTAATGATGAGCAAAATAACTTTGATGATGCTACTTCTTTTATGACTAATAAAGAAAGAGAAGCTTTTAAAGAAAGTCTTGATGCTCTTCATCTTAGTAGCGGTCTTAACTATAGATTAGCTAATACAATTCAAGATAGTTTAATTCTTAGAACTAAGATTAAAGCTGCTAGAAATAAGGCTAATGATGGAGAAGAAGAACCTGAAAGTACTACAAATAGTACTACTACAAATGGTAATACTCCAACTCCTACTCCTAGTCCTGCTCCAGCTGCTAGTCCAACTCCTGCTCCTCAAGGTGGGTCGGCACAGTCAGGCACACAAAATAATGCGTCACAATCGTCTCAACCTGCTCCAACGAATAATCAATCAGCACCACAACCAGAAAGCTCTCAGACACAAGGAAATACGCAACAGGGCAATTCTCAAAAGGAAAAGGCTAAACCAAAATTTGATGCAAGCAAATCACAAAACTTGTCGTTTAATGATGATGGTGATGTTACTGGAATAACTAGTGAAGATAATGGTCGTTTTACTCTTATACCTGGAGAAAATAATCAGTATGAAGTTATGTCTAATGATGGTAGACATGCTTGGCATGATGATAAACTTTTTGAGAATGCAGAGCTTGCTAATGAAGATGATATTGAACTTGTTCATAATCCTTATATTACTATTGATAATGATGGTAATGTTATTGGTTTTGAAAAAGGTTTATTAGGTACAGAAGCTGATGTAGCAGCTTATGAAAAAGCTCTAGATGAACAAGCTAAACAAGAAGAAGAAAGCCAAGAAGAAGAGGAAAGTAATACAACTACCACATCTTCTACGGGGAGGCTTGAGGAAACAACTCCTCCTCCTGCTGCTAGTGCTGAGGAAGGTAATGAAAAAGAAGAAGCAAGTACTCCTGCTACTGAGACTAAGAAAACTATTGCTAATCTTGATATGGACGAAAGTACAGCTTTAAATATGGAACTTAGTCGTAATATCATGGGTGCTTTAATGGATGATAATGTTGATGTAGATGAAGTAATTAAACAACAAAAAGATTCTCTTATTTCTCAAGGATTTGATAGCGATGAAGTTGATAAATATGTAGATCATTATGCTAATGAGGCTAAAGTTATGTTTGGTTCTTCTGTTGCAGATTTGTATCTTCAAACTGTTTCTGTAGAAACTCAGAAGCTTGATAATCTTACTGAAGAATTTATTAAAGCTGCTGATGATTCTCTTAATACTTACGCTAAGAATACAAAGATGGTTCAGCGTAATGGAAAATACTATGGTAGACTTGAAGATATACTTAGATATATAGAGCAAGAATCTAAATATACTGGTGCTCCTGAAATATTTTATAATTCTCTTAAAGATTATCTTACTAGTGAAGCTGCTAAAGATAAATTTGTTTTAACTGATGTTGAAGAAATAGATAAAGCTGATTTCTTACGTAATGTACATAAGAGTAGTTATGTTCGTAGTGTAGAACTTGGTGCTCAAAGTCTTATTACTACAGTTAAACTTGACTTATCTGAAGTAACTGATGAAGATGGTATTAAAGTTGCTCAGAAAGAACTTAAATTAGTTAATTCTAATGATGCTCTCGAAACTGAAATTAGTAAAAAGAATAAAACTAATACTACTATTCTTCTTTACAAACATAATGGTGTTACTATAGGTTGGCAAACTTTAGCTAGTATTGATAAAGGTACTGGTCTTTATGTTAGACCTGCTGATGATTGGATGCATACTATTGCTGGAGATAATAATACTCCTGATGGTCCAGTTAAAGAATTTATTAAAGATATTCTCAGTAGAGATACTATTGATGGGATAGATTATTCTACTCTTGATGATATTGTTTATAAAGCAGCTTTTGATAAGTTATCTAAAGATGAATATAAACAATTAGTTGCTGCTTTTGCTTCTCATAAAGGAATACAACGTGCAGTTAATAATCATTATGTTAGAGATGCTGAAAATCCTAATTATGAGAAACTTCTTAATGGTCTTGCTAAACTTTGGAGATATTGTTATCAAGTAAAACCTACAAATAATGTAGCTGTTGGAGATTATAATGATATTCTTATTGACAGTATTGATACATATTATGATAAACTTAGAGAAGAAATTAATATTGCTACAAATGTAGCAAATGGAATTTATACTCCTAGAGTTAATGTTCTTTCTAAAGGTGAAGTAATTCGTGCTCATAATAAAGAACTTACTCCTGATGGAAAAACTAGACCTTCTAAAGATGTAGCTCGTCCAATAAAAGAAGTTCTTAGTAATAGTAGTGAAGCTTATATAGGTGCTACTTCTAACGGTTATGTAGCTGTTTCAGGACTAGGTACTCAAAAGTATACAGGTTATAATAGTGCTAGTGGACAAACATTCTTAGCTCTTCCTAATACTAATGGTACTATAGATTATGTTGCAGCATTTCCTAGAGTTTATATAGGAGATACTTATTATCGCAATGGAGAGAAAGTTAATGCTCCTGAAAATAGAATACTTAATTCTTTAGTAGATTCTGTTACTGCTCAATTAGAAGAAAGACTTGCTAACGTTAAGTCTCTTGATGATTGGAATGAAGTTAAAGAGTTTATTAATGATATATTTAATTTTAGACGTAATGCTATCTTATCTTTAGGAAATTCTATTGTTGTTCAGAATAATGGTAATTTAGTTCTTAAAGCTAATGGTAACGAATATACATTCTTTGCCCGTAGCGCTAAAGACCCTAATGCTGCACCAAATGTAATTAAACGTAAAGATGGAAAGCTTTATAAGTTTGATGATGTATCTGATTTAATAGAAGATATTAAAGCTAGTGCTAAAATTAATATAAGTTCTAGTCTTCTTAATGGAGATAACAATACTAATCTTCCTACTAAAAATAAATTTATTAGTAGAGATAAAACAGGCTTTCATATTAATATTCCAGCATATAACGGAAAGAATGCTTTTGATATTAATAATAGTACTTATAGTCAATTCCTTATTGACAATGATTTAGTTCGTGTTGATTTGGAACAAGAAAATAGTTCTAACTATCGAGCTGTTGGTGTTGATAAAATAGGTAGTAATCAAACTCTTCAAATTGATATATTTAATACTTCTGAAAGCCGCCCCGTAGAAGATGTAGTAGAAGACACTCCTACTGATACTCCACAAACTATCGTACGTAATACTATAAATAGTATTATTAATAATGATAGTATTGCTAATAAAGGTGAAACTATTGCTGAGTATCTTCTTAGTGAGAAACCTAAAGATTCTCTTAGTAAAATAGTTAAACTTAAAAAATATAATAGAGTAACTGATGCTATATTTCCTGAAAACTTTATCTTTGATGACGATAAGATACAAAAGTTTAGAGAAAGCGATGAAGCAAACAAAAATGCTTTAGCTTACTATGATTCAGAAAATGAAGAAATAGTTGTAGGTAATGATTGGTTAAGTAGAACTGTTGATGCTAATACTGCTGGCGATGATGCAGTTCGTGTTCTTATCCATGAAAAACTACATAGTCAAATCAATAATAGTAGAAATCCTAAGCAGTTTAGAGAAAAGCTTAGAACCATATATGATGACTTTGTTAAAGCTATTGATGCTGATTTAGCTAATCTTAACGATAGTACTTTCGATGAGATTAATGCTCGCTTTGATAATAAAGCTACTAATATAGATGCTCTTCGTGGTTATCTTACTCATATTAAAGAATATCAGTTTGAAAAGTTTAGTACAAGACCAGATACTCAACTTGAAGAGTTCATTGTAGAATCTCTTACTTCTAAAGGTCTTATGGATTATCTTAATTCTGTTAAAGTTGAAGGTGAACATAAAGGTAAAACTAGTAGTCTTTGGCAAAAGATTATGGAGTTCATAAGTAGACTGTTTGGTATTGAAATTAGAGATGAATCTCTTAGAGCTAAAGAGTTTAATATTCTTGCTAATAAATTCAAAGAAAATAAAGTTGCTCCTAAGACTGAGGTCAAAGAAGAAACTAAAGCTCCTGTTGAAGGTATTCTTGAATTTAAAGAAGATGAAACTAAGCCTGAAGAAGTTCCTGAAGAAGTTTCTGCTGATGATAATATTACAAATATTACAGAAGGTAACGATGCAGTTAACGAAGATGAACTTGATGATTTACTTAATATGGGTAGTAGTGTTAATGATAAAACTTTAGATAGTTTTTCTTCGTTATATTCAGCAGTCCGGGCACTTCCAATAGATGAACAATCTCGTATGTTCGATATGGTTGAGCGTGGCGAGTTTTCTATATCTTGTCGATAGATTATTCACAGAATAAATTTTATAGTTCTAGAGGAGAATTTAAAATCCTCTAGAACTTTATTGTTTAATTAAATAATATAATTATGGCTAATTGTCTTATTACACCTAAAGATTTTTTAGGTACTGAGACTGGAACCCGTCTCAAAGAACTTTGTGGTAATGATGTAGTTAAGTTTAATGCTATAACTACATTAGTTTATAACCCTGAATCCAAGACTGGATTTACTAAAGATTTTGATGATTATCGTTTAGGTAACGATGCTGCACAAGAAGCTCTTGAATTTTATAATTCAAGACATTTTAGTGTTGGTGCTCAAACTACTAAATCTAAGTTTAATGATGTTATAACTAGATTTGGTTATCTTAGTACTACAGCTAAAGTTATGGCAAATAGAGTTGTAGGTAATAACATACTTACTTTCTTTGCTAATGATGTAATTAAAGGTAAATTTAATAAAGATAATAACAATGCTAATTTTTATGCTAATAGAGTTGTATCTTTTGGTGCAGTTCAAGTAGCTAAAAAGTACTTTGAAAATAAAGGTCAGAAGTTTACTAATAAAGAAATACTTAGTTTAGTTAATCAAATTCTTGGCTTTACTAGTGATGGTAATTTTGAAAAAATAGATGATGTTTTCGCTAACGCTAGTAGAGAAGATAAAAACTTTTATGCTATGGTTAAAGAAATGATTCTTAATAAAGTTTCTTTCTTTAATTCTATTTATGGTGGTGATAGTCGTCTAGGTATGCTTCGTTTTAAGTCTGATGAAGCTATTGATGAGAAGGTAGATTTAGATAGTGAAATGGAATCTATTCTTAATGGTAACGAAAATGATGAACTTGCTGACTTTAATAAAGAATTTGATGTAGATGGTACTACTGCTAGATGGGACGATAACAGTGGTATGGGAAGTAATTTTATGAAAGGTATTGATGAAGATATTCGTATGATACTTTTCACTATTCCTAAGCTTAATGATATTAATAAAGTTGATGGTAGATATAATTATGATAGAAGTAATGAACTTGGTACTATTGATTTTATTGATGGTAAGAAAGTAACAGCTGCTATTATATCTAAAATAAGTAGAGATAATATTACTAGTTTTACTAATAGTATTAAGACTATTGCTGAACAGAATAAAGAGATGTCTGGTCTTATTAAACTTTACGAAGATTTAAAAACTAATAGAGATTTTGCTATTAGATTTAGAAGTCAATTTGTAAAGACTATTATGCCTAAGACTGAAACTAGAACTGAATCTGATGGTACAGTTAGAGCTGTACTTTCTAATAAAGAATCTAATAGAAGACAATCTCTTATATTTAGTTTTCAAAATAATGTAAAGCATACTACACTTAATGTTGATCCAAATGCTATTGAAGTATTTCGTTCTGCTGTAGAAAGTGCTAAAAGAAGATATAAACTTTCTGCTAAAAATGAGATTAGACGTAATGCTGCATTTGCTGATATTGTTGCTAATTTAACTAAAGCTCTTAAAGCTTATTATCCTGATATGGATGCCAATGCTGTAAGAAATTATCTTATTGGTAATAAAACTAATGGCAGTGTTGATGTTGATATTAACACTAGTAATCTTCTTGCTCATTTGAAAAATATTAGTGATGCTTCTGCTAAAGCAAATGATAATCTTCGTGAAGAGCAAGAACATAAAAGAGAATGGAATAAAGAAGAACATGACGATAATGAAACTTATGTTCCATTACATACTGAAATTATTCCTGCTACTGCTATAGCTGCTGCTAATAGTTTTGCTACTGATATAGAAGCTTATTCTACTGTTGCTCTTCAGTTTAATTCTAAGAATGTTCTTGGTAATCAAAGTTCTGATATTATTAATAGTTCTATGATTACTTATATTATGAATGCTATTAATGGTACTGAAATGTCTGTTGATGCTGAAGGTAAACTTTCTCCTGAAGCTCTTATTCAATACGGTAATGAAAAGTTTCGTGTTAATTCTAAAGAAAAAGGTAATCAATATAATTTTAGTAATATTCTTCTTGAGCAACGTGGTGTTGATGGAAAAATTAAAGTATTTGGTCTTTTCCGTAAATTTGGAGATAAGTATGTTCCTACAGAATATGCTAAAGATTTGATTAATGTTAGTTTGTTTAATGGTGCTGGAAATCCTAATACTGGTCAGAATGTACTTTATTCTGGTATGAGTAAGATGGATTATATCTATAGTGCTATTGCTAATTTTGTAAATACAGAAGCTGACTATATTTCTAAGAATGAATATGATATTGATTTTGCTAATTACTTTATGCGTGTTCCTTCTGATGCTCCTAAGAATTTTATTATTAGAGCTGCTAGATATAAAACTAAAGGAGGAAGGTATGGTAATCTTTTTAATGTAGAAAATAGTAAAGAAGTTAGTCAAGCTATTGAAACTTATCTTGATACAGAAATTCCTAGTGAAACTCGTGCAGACAATGAAGTAAAAACTTCTAAGTTTGTTAATCTTACTACCAATAAAGAGTATAATCAAATGGTTCACGATTTGATTACTAAAACTATTGGTCGTAGAAAGATTATGCCTTTTAATATTCTTGAAGGTAAAAATCATAAATCAGGTTCTGAAATTGCTGTTGGTTATAAATATACAGATGATAGTGGTAAAGTAGATAAATATGAACTTCACGGAACACTTGATATAGATAGTAATGGAGCTTATTATATTACTGATGCTAAACCTGTTCTTATTTCTAGTATGAATGAGACTAAAGTTAGTGATAGATTTTCTCCTACTCTTTATCAATCTTTAGTATCTAAGATTAATCGTAGAGCTAATGTTACAGGTATGATTGGTAATACTAAAGTAAATAGAGTTATAAATACTAATCATCCACTTTATATACAATATAGAAACATGTTTGTACAAGAACTTACAGACATGGCTCATTCTATTAATCAATGGTTTGAAACTGATAGTACTGGTAAAATTCTTCGTTGGCAAAAAGAAGAAAATCCTGAACTCGCTGACCAACCTAAATTTAAAGGTGATTGGGGATTCGATGAAGAAAGTGCTAGAAGAGCTTATGCTATTTATGAAGTAGGTAAAGGTCATAAACATTTTGTAGAAATGAATCCTACTACTAAAGCTCTTACTTTTACTGGTAGACTATTCCATGATGATAGATTTGAACTTACTGATAAAGATGGCAATGTAGATAATAAAGCAGAGAAGTTATTAAAAGAAATGTTTCCTGCTCTTTACGGGGCGGATATAGATGGTTATATTCACTTTACTGCTAATGGTGATGAAGTTACTGTAAATCTTTCTAAAGAACAAGAAGATGAGATTGCTAATATGATTAGCGATTTTATTACTACTTATGTAAATCAACAAGTTGAAAAGTTTGATACTTTCAAAAGTATAGATGTTGCTAATATTATCAATGATGATAATGTTGCTAATTTTGTACTTAATTATAGACTTATGTGTGGTAACTTTAATGACTTATTTGAAGGTGATACTAAGTTCTATAAAGATAATCAAACTCTTCTTAAACGTACTAAGGAAGACCAGGCTAGTGGAGTACCTTATGGTTTTGCTGATTACACTACTGATTATGCTAATGGAATAACAGATGTTGCGTTTAGCGAACTTAATACTATTGGAGTTCAAGCTGAATTTGCTAGTTATAAAAATCCTCTTAATGTTACACAGCGTAATAAGTTTAGAGGTGTAACTATTAAGAACACTGTTAGAACTTCTGAAGAATGTAAAGTTGCAACATTTGATAAAGATGGTAAACAACTTTCTGAAGATGGTAGTCTTGTAAAAGACCTTGTAAAGAATGCTGGTCTTACTATTGACCAAGCTAGAACTTTAATAGGTGGTCCTATTCAATATGAAAATGGTAAACCTGTTATTAAGAATGGTGTTGTTCAAAGAAAAGGTGGTTATCAAGGTACTACTGTAAACGATGCTCAATCTTATATTACTTTTGAAGAATGGGTTCGTCGTATTGCTGGTAGAGGAAAACTTAATGAATATCTTCCTCTTATTAAGAAGATTCAGAATGATGAACCTCTTAGTGTTGGCGATATTGATACTTTTGTACAAGTACAAAAGAACTTCTATTATGACCATTACTTTGATAAGTATTCTAAGAGATTTGTACCTCGTCAAATTAAGAATGCTGAATTTGTTCTTGTACCTAGATTTATAAAAGGAACTCAACTTGAACAAGTTTATAATCTTATGAAAGATAATGGTATCGACCAACTTAATACAGAAGAAACAAGTAAAGCTGGTAAAGCTAGAGTACTTGAAATTTTTGATAGTAAGACTGGAGAAGTAACACAAAAACATATTGATGATTTTAATGCTCATGCTAAAGATTATGTTGAAGAATATGATTATAATCATCTTTATACTCAGCAAGAAACTCCTCAACATATGAATGCTGAAAATAAAGCTGGTATTCAAATTATGAAGAAGATTGTTGATAATATTCCAGTTAATAGTCGTCTTTATGAAAAGAAAGAAGAGTTCTTTAAGCTTTATAGTGCTAATATTAGAGATTCATTTAATAGTCTTGCTAGTGAACTTAATATTCCTAGAGACGCTAATGGTAATATTCTTTTTGAAGCAGATGGAACTATTAAAGGTATAGATTATCATACATTCTTTAATAAGTTGAAAGAAGAGTGTATGCGATTAGGTCTTGATAGTAATATGATGGATTATGTAACTCTTGCTGAACAAGCTATTAATCCTATTACTGGAAGACCTAATACTAATATGCCTATGATTCTTAGTAATGCTATTACTAAGCTTGAAAGTGTTAGTCAATCTGTATTTAATAGAGCTATTACTCGTCAAACCCTTCCTGGTTTCCATGCTGCTCAGATTACTAATGTTGGTTTTAATAGTAAAAAATATACTAAATCTAAAACTCTTCGTTATCATCCTGTAACTAAAGAACATCCAGAAGGTGAACGTTATGTTGAAATAATGCTTCCTGCTAGTAATTTTGGTTTTGCTAAAAATGCTGATGGTACTTATAAAAAGAGTAAAGAAGACCTTCTTAAAGAACTTCAAGCTGCACATCTTGATACTCTTATTGGTTATCGTATTCCAACTGAAGGTAAACAATCTGTTTGTGTAATGAAAGTAGTTGGTTTACTTGATGATGCTCAAGGTTCTACTATTGTTGTTCCTGATGATTGGGTTTCTCAGACTGGTTCTGATTTTGATATTGACTCTGTATATGGTATTCAATATAGTAGTTATATAGATAAGCATGGTAATATTCGTAAACAAAATTATTCTGATGAACTTGATATTTATGATTATGCTAATTATGTAAATAGACATCTTGAGAAAGCTGATAAGATTAAAGATAAGTCAGTTAGAGAAGCTTTTGAAAAACTTAATAAAGAAATAGATGAACAATTTGAAAAGTCTCGTAAAGAATTAGCTGAAGAAGAAACTCAAGCTTATGACACTTTATCTGATGAAACTAAAACGCTTGTAAAACATGCTCATATAGATTTTGAAGACTTTGCTGAAAAGAATCCAGAAACTGGTAAACTTACAAAAGATAGTTATCTTAAACAACTTCAATATGTAGCTGATTATATTCGTGTTAATAAAACTACTCTTGATGATGCTGATAAAAATTTCATTTCAGTACATGAAGATATGGTTGATTCTATTAGTAATGAATATATTGATAAAAAAGCTTTTAAGTCTGATAAAGCTAAAGAGATTCTTCAAGCTAGAATTGATAAGTTTAATAAAGCTGCTAAAAAACTTGGTATTATGAGTTATAATGAATATTTAGCTCAAAATGTAGAAGATGCTAATACTCGTAACGCTCGTAATAATCGTATTCTTGATGACATGATTGATATTCTCAAAGATGATATATCTCTTGAGGAGAACTTGTCACGTTCTAATTTTGATGATATTATTAATGCACGTGATAAAGTTATTAATCCTGTAGTTAAGAAAATACGTAACGCTAGAAGTTCTTATGACTTCCTTGACCAAGCTGATTATCAAGAAGATGTTATGAGTGGTGCTAAACTTAAAGCATTTAGTGTTACTCGTGATACTTTTGTTTCTGTTTGTAATACTGTTCAACCTACTATCAATAGCGATTATGAAGTAACAATTTCTTATGATAAAGATAAGTATGATGCTAAAGAACTTATAGATAGATTTGGTGAAGATAATGTTACCACTGATTATGAAACAGGTGATTATCTTGTAACTCATACTACTATTGGTTGGACCAATGATAATAAAAATGTAGATGGACGTATTCTTACTGCATATACTTCTCAAACTACTGCCCATATTCTTGATGCTGTCAAGGAAGGTGCTATTCCAAATGTAAATGACTTTACTTTTGCAGTATATAAAACTCTTCCTGATATTGGTAGTAATTATGACACAACTATTGCATTTATTATGCAGCCTGCTATTAGTCGTATTGTAGAAGAGTATAATGCTAATAAGTCTATTTATGCTGAAGATACTTCTAAACCTATTCATAATGCTATTAAAAAATTAGCTATTGAAATGAATATTGGAGTAACAGAAGATGACAATATTAAAACTGTAATAGACAAAGTAAATACTGCTCTTGGTACAGAATATAGTCTTACTTCTAACAATAGAGTTATTCTTAATTATAAAGAATTAGCTAATAGACTTAATCAAAAGGAGAGCCGCCCCGTAGAAGATATGATATATGATATGTCTATACTTTTTGCTTATAATGATATTAATCGTTTAGCTCAAGGTATTAGTTCTTTAGCTCGTGTTTGTAATCCTGATAGATTTGGTGCTAAGCAAACTCTTTTTGCTACTAATAAAGTATTTACTGATATTCAAGAAATCGTTAATGGAGAAAACGCTAATATAGAAAATGTTCTTTCTGTTAAAGATAAAGATAACGAAATGTCTTTCCTTGAAGCTATTTATCCTGGTCTTCTTACTAAAAATGCTGCTGATAATAAAGTTGTAGATATTAGAAGTTATATGATGGATAAACATAATGATAGTCAATCTAAATATCCTTCTCTTCATTGCTTCTTAAAGTATGCTACTGCTACATCTAGTAGTATTAATAGTATGTTGTTTGATACTCAGACTGATAGTTTTAAGAATCTTGTTTATAGTCTTGAAAATACTTTTAGTGATAGAAGTCGTAATATTAACGAGAAAGAATATAATGATTTTCAACAATATATTCTTAGTAGTATATATAATCATGTTGCTCCAGTAATGTATAGTAGTAAAGTATTTGCTGAACAAGATGGTACATTAACTTATGGTTTTGATAATGAAAGTGATACTATTGCTGAACGTCAAAGAATCTTTGGATATAATGCTAAACCTCAGTTTAACTTTGATTGTGAATATATTAATAGACCAACTCCTTCTGAAGTAGAAGCTTTTATTAAGCTTACTCCTGCTCAAAAGGTTGCTTATCTTCAAAGTAAATCTGAAGATGCTGGTATATTTGGTTTGCTTAAAGTAAACTTGTTCAATCAATATGAATATAATACTACTGGTCAATCTAAGCAAAGTATTCAATTCAAAGATGATACTACTGATGTAGAAACTGCCTATATGTTATTCGACCAAGCAGCTAATAGTGATAATCCTCTTGTTAAACTTGCAGCTATTGATATGATTAAATATGCTTTTGCTGTTGAGAATTTCAAGATGAGACGTAATGGTATTAGTAAAGTTATTACAAATGATGCTCTTAGAAATGCTGATTTGTTTGGTGGTAAATCTGCTATTAGTTATATAGTTGATGAGTTTAATAATTTTGCTGGAACTTATGATGTTGCTGAACGTTATGTTCGTTCTCATAGTGATAGTAATTTTATCTATCATAAGACAGTTAAGAATGTTCGTAGAAATGGTACTTATGTTTCTGAATTAAGTAAGTTCAAGAAACCAAACAATCTTTTTGTATTTGATTTATCTGATATTAGTATTGTTGGAGAAAAGATTGTTAATCTTAGACGTGACATAGAAACTACTGATGATGATAATGAAATTAAATCGCTTAATGTAGAACTTAAAACAGCTCTTGCTGAATATAATAATTTAAAGTCTCAAAGAGCACTTGCCGCTAAGTATGGTTTTATTAATGAATCAAATACTAATGATGACTTTTATGCAAATCATTATGTTTATCTTAATGAAAAAGTAGGTAAAGAATATAAAGCTAGACTTTATAAAATCGTTGAAAATAACGATAAAATATATGCTTATCCTATTACCAAACTTGACGAAAATGAAACTGGCGAAGTAAGTCTTAATAGAGAAAACACTAAAGGTTATAGAAGTGAAGGTTTTTATATTGATTATATTAATAGATTAGAGAAAGGTGATACTCCTACTATGGATGACCTTAATGAAATGGCTCAAGCTTATAAGTTTAATATTAAACATCTTAAACTTAAAAATGCTAATGCTTTTGATATTAATAATCCTAGTAAGTATCAAGAAGCTTCTGCTAAGTTTACTATTAATGAAATTCTTAATAAATATCCTGAAAGTAATGGTAAAGAATTTGCTATTCAGAGTTTTTATTTAAGAAGTAAATCGATTGGTACTGTATTTGGTAATCCTCAACACATTAAAGGAACTTATGTTACTATAGAAGATGGTAAAGAAGTTACTAATGAAGTTGATGAAATATTTGAGTTTAGAGCTCCTAGAAAATCTGAAGTAGAAAGAGCTAAAGATTTAGGTATTAATGTGCCTTATAACACTTACTTTGTAAGAGTTAAATCAAAAGGTAAACCTAATGCTACTTTAAATACTAATTCTAAGCTTGGTGCTAGCATTCTTGATTTCTCTATTGATGCTTATAATGATATGAATCGTAGAAGTCACGAAGGTGATTATTCTGCTCGTAAAAAAGTAAATAATCTTTCAGCTAAAGGTTTTAATGCTACACGTAATGAGTTCCAATCTCAAGCTGAAGATGTTTATTATAACATAACAACTTATGTTGAAGATAAAGTTAATGACATTACTCAACAACTTAATCAGTTTGTTGAAGATAATGGTCATTTCTTGTCTGTAAATGATGCTCGTACTATAGATATTATTAGAAACAATCCTGCTGAAAGAAGAAGATATTTAAAGACTCTTCTTGATGCTAGAGCTTTAATTAGTAAATATGGTAATATTGCTTCAGTTAAAGTTGATAAATCTGTAGATAGTGATAATACTATAGCTTATGTAGAAAGACTTCAAAATGCAATTAAACAACTTACAGATACTTCTATTATTGAACAAGCTGAAAAGTTGTTTGCTAATGATTATCTTGCAAAGCTTAGTGATAATCCTCAAATTCAAAATAATCTTATTAGTGTATTTGATGGTTTCCATTCTACTAGTTGGTTTGATGCTTGGGTTGGTGATTTACAGGATTCTGGTAATGCTTTTATACAAATACTTACTAAGAATGTAATGTCTGATATTAGAGCTAAAGAACTTCAAGCTAGAAGAACTGTAGATATTTTCAATAAGGAGATAGATAAAATATTTGCTGATGCAAAAGCTGCTGGTGTTAATTTGTCATTTGATGATATTATTGACGCTGATGGTAGATTTATCCGTCCTTATAATGATAATTTTGAAAATGATTTAAACAAACTTAGACAAGATGAACGTAATGCTAAATCAGATATAATTAATAATCCTGAAGCTTACATTGAAGCTAAGCATAAACTTGATAAGTTTTTATTAGACCATGTAAATCGTAAGTTTGTTGATAGTTATTATAAAGAACTTTATGATGCTCAAGATGAACTTTATAGAAATCATAGACCTATACTTGAAGAGTATATTAAGACAAAAGCTATGATTGATGAAATTAATGCCAGTAGAACTGATGGTACACTTAGTCCTGAAAAAGAAACTGAATTAAAGAATCTTTGGTATCATATTAATGATATTCGTTCTGAATATGATTTAGATAATGGTGAACCTAAAGAAAGTTTTATCATGGGTTATCCTGGTATGAATCCTTCAACTGGTGAAATTGTTGATAAAGAAAGATACTATAAAGCTAGAATAAATAATGCTGATGATTGTAAAGCTCTTGACAAATATCTCAGAACTATTAATGATATTCGTAATAAGTATAATGATAGTAAAGTTCGTAAAGGTTTTGAAGACCAACTAAAACGTATGCTTGATATTGTTGAAACTGCTGAAGCTAGAGACCCATCTGGTAGAATTAGTATTCCTGCTTCTCAGCTTGAAATGAATAAAGAATATAAAGCTGCAAAAGCTTGGCTTGCTACTAATGCTAAGTGGACAGTTGACCCAAGTATTCAAGAAGCTATACACGAAGCATATAAAACTATGGGTTATAAGAGTGAAAATAATAGTAAGTTTAAAGTATATCTTAGAAAGCTTAAAGCAACTAATGTAAATCCTTATGATGAATTTGGTCGCTTAGATGGTACTATATTTACTGAAGAACAACAAGCTGCTATTCAAGAAGAAGCTCAGAAACGTTTTAATAATACAAAATATGGTATGGAAAATGACCGTATTCTTATTAGTAATGGTCCTGAAGATGATGTTGTTTATCCTGCTGAAGTTTATAAAAGACTTGCAGTTAATGGTGTTCCAAATAAAGAATATCAGCAAATAGTGAAACAAGTTAATGAAATACTTGCTCCACATTATGACATTGCTACTAAACATGTTGCTACTTCAGAACTTACTGAGGAAGAACTTGATAAACTTTATCAAGCTTATCAACCTTTATTTGCTGGTATGAAGAAAACAGAAGATAGTACTAATGGTAAGTCTATTGCTTATTTTGTTACTCGTTTTGTCGATTTAGATAATTACAATAAAGAAGCATTTAATCTAGAAGAAGAACGAGCTAAAGCTAAAGGAGCTAAGTATTATAAAGCTTGGGAACGAGTTAATAAAATGGGTATTCCAAAACTCGATGATAAATATCAAGTTGTTACTGATGCTTCAGGTAATATAGTTTATGATGAAACTAAAGATAGAATACCTAATCGTTATATCTATGGTACTCTTAAAGTAGATATGGATAAATACCTCAAAACAAAAGGTAAAAAGAAAGCTGAACAACTTCATAAACAAATGGACGAAAGAACTGAAGCTTATCGTACTATACATAATAATCTTGAGACTGTCAATACTCCTTATTATGAAGCTGAACTTAAAAAGCAAAGAGCAAAAGGTGATGCTGAATTTAAGAAATGGTATGATAGAAATCATGTATTTAATCCTTATACTCATAGAATGGAACCTACTATAATATGGAGAAAAACTCAAATTATACCTGCTGTTGCAAACGGTGAATGGAATGCTGGTTATGCTCAAACTGAACTTGCTCCTAAAGCTGCATATAGAAATCCAAATTATAAAGAAGGTGTAGGTTATGTTGATAATTATAAGAAAACTGATGATAAAACTTATGATTCAGAAGTTGTTCTTAATGCTCATCAACAAAAGCTTATGGGATATATTCAAGAGACTCTTAATAACCTTGCTCAAACTGAATCTGCAAAACGTTTTATAGGTAGAGGTTATCTTCCTTCTATGAGTAAAGGTGCAGAGCATGATGCAAAATGGTGGGGAAAACAATTCCTAGAGTTCCTTGGTTATAGTGATAAACTTCAGAATGGTAGAGACCCTTTCTATCATATAGATTATGCTGATGATAAAACTATTGATATGCCTATGTTAATGGAACAACTTAGAAATAAAGATTCTGTTAATATAGAGAATATTAAAAAGACTAAGCCACAGCGTATATCTTATGCTGATGATGAAGAATATAATGCTGCACTTACAGCTTATAATAAACGTATGGAAGAAGCATTGAAGAAGAATAAAGAAATTCATCGTGCTTTACTTAATAGAGATTATCGTACTGTACTTTCAAACTTTATTACTCAAGCTGCTCATTTTAATGCTATACAAGATAATAAATATATGCTTTATTATGGTAAAGAAATGCTTGATAGAATGGAAGTATATCAAAAGAATGTAGGTTGGAGTAATCTAAAGAAAGACCATCAAAGAGGTGCTAGAGATGAAACTCGTTATCTTACTCAAAAAGATGAAAGACTTCAAGGTCAATATGAGAATTGGATTCGTAGAATTATCTATAATCAATTTAAAGAAAGTAATGCTAACTTTACTAAAGTTAGTAGTCTTCTTCAATCTTTTACTAGTGCTAAATTTATGATGCTTAATATTACTGGTGGTATCGGTAACGTTACTGTTGGTGAATCAGGTTTAGCAGGTGAGTGGATAGCTAAAGAATTTATTGGAGCTAAAGATTATGCTCGTGGTAAAACTTTATGGATGCACAATTCATGGAGTTTTATTAACGACCTTGGTAAAGATAAAGCTTCAACATTAGCTAGTGCTATAGTTAAAGAAATGAATGTTATTGACTTTTACCAACTTGCTGGTATTAGTGATGGTAATCATCTTGATGCAGGTACTGCTTTTGAAAAGCTTAGAAATGCTCTTTATTCTCCTAATGCTATAGGTGAACATTTTATGCAAAATGCTGCTATGTTTAGTCTTATGTATAGTAATAGACTTATACCTGTAGTTGATGCTGAAAATAGAGGTAAAATCAAGTATCGTGCTATGAGTAAATATGAATATATTGCTGATTGCCATGAGAAAGCTCTAAAGCGTATTATTGAAGGTACTGAATTTGAAGCTAAGTTTAATAACTATGTTGGTAGTATAAAAGAAGATACTAATAAACTTAAAGAGTTTGTTTTTGGTCGTAAAGATTTTACTACTGAATTTGCTAGAACTCTTCCTAATAAGATGCAAAAAGAATTTGTTAAAGTAAAGAAAGAACTTGAAAAGACTGCAACTGCTGATTTTGAAAAAAATAGTACTCTTATTGAAAATCTTGATTTAAAAGATGGTAAACTAGCTTTCAAAGAAGGTAGTAAACTTGCAGAACTTGATGCACTTAGTGCAGATAAAGAAGTTTCTGATGCTTATAAGCTTCTTGGTGAGTTTAAAGGTAAAGTTATTAGTGTCAATAAAGAGATACATGGTGTATATGATAAACTTGGTGCTGCACAACTTGAAAAGCATTGGTGGGGTAGTCTTGCTATGCAATATCATAAACATATATATCCTGGTATTCTTAAACATTATAGAAGACAAGGTTATTTCAATGAAGAACGTGGAGCTTTTACATTAGGTTGTGGTCCTGCTCTTATGGATTTCCTTTCAATGCCTTTAGATAAAATTAAAGCAGATAGAGAATTTAATGGTACTCAACTTGGTGCATTACAAACTCTTCAAAAGTTGTTTATAGGTTATGTAGATATGGCTACAAACTTCAATACAAACTGGAATATGTTACCTCGTTATCAACGTGCTGCAATACTTAGAGCTATGGGTAATGTTGCAGGTTCAGTATCTGCTATTGCTATGTCTCTTGCTGCTCATGCTATTTGGGACGATAAAGAACTTAAAAATAGTACTTTAGGAAATCTTCTTATTTATGAGGCAGACAGTCTTGCAACTCAAGTTATGATGTATACTCCTCCATTTGCTATAACTGAAGGTAAAAAGTTATATAGTTCTCCTATTGCAGCTCAGACTATGCCTAGTGATGTTCTTAAAGCTATGAATATTATAGCAGAAGGACTTATAGCTGGTGATGATTATAACTGGGATTATAGTAGTGGTAGATATGCTAAAGAGAATAAACTTTATGTTCTTACTACTAGACAGATACCTATCTATAGAGCTTATAGTAATATTGTTGGTCTTGATAAGAGTAACAGTTACTATAAATTAGGAGACAATATACTTGGTATAATACCTACTAATATAAATGATTAAATCCGCCCCATAGAAGGTATCGATAGTTATACTTCTACTAATAAGAATTAAATAAGACCTTTATCTGTTGGAGATATTAATATTAATAGTATCTTTGCAACAGATAAAGGTTTTCTTGTTTTTGCCATGAAATTACTACAGATATATGCAAAACTTTATTGCTCTATGGTGTAATGGTAGCACTACAGATTTTGGTTCTGTCAGAGCAGGTTCGAATCCTGCTAGAGTAACAAATGCTATAAGTTTTAAACTACTTGCTAAAATAAATGGTTATAGGATTTTAAATGTTGTTTAAGGTGATATTTATAAAGTTTCTGAGCTAGATAGTCGTGATGACTGTCTAGCTCTTTTTCGTTTAATGTGTTATAATGTGTCGCTACTAATAAATAAAAAAAAGAGTAACTCATCCTCACAGACAAGCTACTCATAATAATAATGATGTTTATGCAGCCACTGCTGCTAATGTTAAATTATAAAATCTTATAACATGGAATGCAAATATCAAAAACATAAGTAATATTTCAATTTCTTTCGTAAGCGGTTAAATAATTAAAGTAGTATGATTAATCGACATTAATATGTAAGTTGCTTAGAAATCATTTATTATATAATTGTGAGAGTTTCCCACTAAGTTTGGCATAGATTAAACTCGTATGCCTGGAGCTGAAATAAGACTGTCAAGTAAGAATAGTTATTAAATAAATTACACTTTAAATGACTTCTAAGCTACTTTGATGTTACGGCTGAATAATTATTCAGGAGATTAGAATCACCCTCGTACAGAGGATTTCAAAATGTAGGATGTGCCATATATCTCAACTTATTTAAAAGGAGCTTTAATTATATTACCATTATCATCAAGATAAATAACACTATCTGTATCATATCCATCATTTGTAGAATCAACATCATTAATTTCATAGAAATCATCATTAATTCCACAATTATCTATAATTACAGGTTTATTATTAGAAACTTTATTGTAACTACAAGCACCAAATCCGGCAGCTATAACAGCAAGTATAAGTATGGCTATATTCTTATGTTTATTATAATTTGGATTCATAATAATTTTAAATTAAAAACTGCTAGTACTTTCACAAGCACTAGCAGCAACAACAGAAGAAAAATTTTCAGTATTTATTTCAAATACAAATCTATATACCTCTGTATACAGTTTACATGAGTACTTCCAACAAATTTAAATGTTACTTCATCATCTTCAAGAAATATTGTAGTAGGATAATCATAAGCTTTATACTTATGAATAAGTCTTTTAGGAAGCTCTGCAAAATCTTTAATTTCAAGAGCTATTTCTTTAGATGATTTAGCAATAACTGTTTGAATGTTATTTATCACTATAGAACAACCAAGACAATTCTTAGTCGTTATTATCAGGATTTTTCTTTTCATTTATTTCAGCTACTTTTTCATAATAAGAACCATCAGGAGCAAAATGAACTCCTTCATTGTTAAGAATAGTCTCATAAGTCTTTGCAGTATTCTTCAAATCTCTGAAAAGCAAAGCAAGATTAGCAAAAGTTATTTTATTAACTTTATCACTATTCTTAGCATTTTCGATAAACTTAGCCACATTGTTAACTTCGATAGCAGTATGTGCGTGCTGCTTAATCATTTCTGATACCCACTTTTTCATATTGTTTACTATTTAAATTATTAATTATTTCTTTGCGGTAGAACCAAATCCACCATCACCTCTATCAGTTATGCCAAGGTCTTCAAGGTTCTCAACTGTTTCAAAACAAATTTGTCTATGATGAGGAATCTCAAGTTGACCAATAACATCACCAACTTCAATAGGTTTTGCATTAGTTATAATGGAACGGAATACAACAAAAAATTCTCCACGATAACTTTCATCACCAGTACAAGGAGAATTAGGTATTACGTAACCCATCTTAGTAATACGTGAATTAGGACGTAAAGTAAGTGAATCACGATATTCAGTAGCAACGTGAATACCTGTTCCACACTTAACACGACCATCTTCTGTAATCTCAACACTAGTTGCAATTACATCACAACAAGCATCTGTAGCATGTCCATAAGCATGACCGTCTTTATCACCTTCACTCATATAATGAGCATACTCTGGAATTTGTGCTTTAACTTTAGGGTCAAGCCAAATCTTAACTGGAACAAAATCAATAGCTGTACGAAGAGCGCCTTTAAGTTCTTTTTCAGCTAACTCTCTGTTGTCAGGAGTGTCTTTAAAAGCATTTGCATAATTAATCATTGCATTTGCTATACGATTACTTAATTGACTCATAATTTAATTATATGTTATTTGTAATACATTAGTATCAAAATTATAAACTATAGCATCATATTCATTTATCCATAATTGTTTACTATTATTGAATCTATCTTTAGTAGTTTCACAATTACGTTTAAAAGCATTAGTACTACATCGTCTAATAACAAGAGGATTTAATAGATAATATTTAGAATCAATATCAAAATTATATTCATCAATACCTTCTATATCTTTCCAAGCAATCATAACACCAGCTTTAATTAATTCTTTAATTGCATCTCTAACTCTATCTGGAGTTTTAGCATTAACTAAACCGGATTTAATTACTTCTTTTGTAACTATTCTAAAACTAGTTTGATTTTGACTAAGTTTCTTATAAATATAATAAGCTACTTGAGTTGCAGTTTTAGAACAATGTACGGCTATTTCAGGAGCAAAATATGTTCCTGCTCCTTTAAACACATCATAAATAGTTTCTACATCTTGTAGTTTACCATCTATTTTAGTTCTAGCTTTACCTGTTGCTTCAGCCATAATTGTTTTATAATTTATAAAAGTAATCATAGTACCATAAGTATTATATACATCATCAACGCTTGTGCAAATATACAAAAAAAGTAGGTTGCTATCACAACAACCTACATTTTTTAGCGTTAAATAATGTTTAATAAACTAACACTCAATATGTTACAACGTACCTATATAATATATAATACAGCATATTAATGTTAGTTACTATGATTATCACTACAAAGATAAACATTATCATCAGTATTACTACTAATAATAAGTAGTTTAACGATAGTTTAACCACTAACATCTTCTACGGGGCGGCTTTAGCTACTTCTAGTATTCTAACACTAGTAGTTGCTCTATCCTCCCCGTAAAGAAATGTATCAAAAGTTATATAGCTCCATATCTAATGCTTTTACCCATTCTCTAGCATCATCTTTATTATCAAATACTAAAGCTTCTGGAACATTAGGAACACCTTTAGTTTCATCAATCATAATAGTGTAATTTACAACACTTTGGTTAGTATCAGCATAACTATTTACAGCACTAACTGTACCAACAAAGAATTTACCACTAATATGACTAAAAGCTAGTACCTCATCACCAACTTTGTAATGAGGTACTTTAAATTGATTTTCTTTTCTATTAAAATTAACTTGCATAAGCTACAACAGCATTAAGTGCTTTATTCATATTATTATTAGCACTACCCCAAACAAGACTATTCATACGTTTCTCACCTTCAAGATTAGCAACATTACAATAGAAACCAGTTACAGCATTATATGCACCCCAAGCAGTACCACAAATATCTTTCTGACCGATACCATCATTATAGTAATCCATCATATTATAAAGTTGATTAGCTTTACGAGAAGATATTTCAACTGCTTCAAGAAGTCTATAATCACGAGCAACAAGTCTAGCATAACCTTTATTAGGGTCGTACTGATTAATTCGTTCAATCTCAGCAGGAGTAAGTTGCAATTCACAAAGATACTTATAAACTTCTTCGTCACTCATCTTAATAGTAGTAAGATGACGATAAAGTTCTTGAGCATCTAAAGCATGAGAACAAGCAACTTTAAGTACTTGAGCACCAAGTTCAAGTTTCTCTTTTATAGACTTAGTATGTCTAAGTCTAATATGACAAGAAGCTTTATCCAAAGCACCATTAAGCATATTAGTACAAATAACACGAACAGGAGTAATCATAATATCTACAGATGAACCACCATCATGTCCATTACTAAACACAAGATAGTTATCTATAACATCATCTTTACTTACAGAAGTTTGTACTGGAAGTTTAGCACTAACATATACTTTCTCTCCCATATTAAGACAAGCAGCTTTATCCCAAATTGCTTTACCTTCACCAATAGCATTATTAAAGAAGTTGAAAGCATCCATATTTTGAACAACTTCATACTTATCTTTAACTATACCTAAAGGATAATTACAATCTGTACGATAGGTAGCATAAGCATTGGCACACTCACGATAAATATTACCATCATGCACAAAAGCATCTTCACCTAAATCATTATTACTGCCTATTCTAAAAGGCATTTTACCTACAAGTTCACACTTTTGAACAGACCAATCAAGACCTGCTTTCTTCATTACATCTTGTGCAGTCACACAATCAGATACATCTTTACCGATAGCCCAAGGAAGACCACCACGATTAAATTTACTCATAACTCAGCGTTAATTAAATTGTTAAACATTAAATTAAATATTAACCAACAGTAGGAAGAGGATTACCATCTTCATCTGTATATGTTTCATCTTCACCTTTATAGTCAGGATTCAAATCCTTAATGTTCCATGTATCACGTAATACATTTGAAACAAGAACTTCTACACTAACTATATGTTTCTTTAGTTCTTTTCCGTTATATTTAATGTATGAAGCATTACTTGTAGCATCAGATAAATCTTCTGCTAGAATATTAATATTAAGAAAAGTATTAGCTTTTACTTTAATATCTGTTTTAATTAAATATACATTGTACATAATATTACTATTTATTTTAATAAGACGTTATATTTATAATGGCTAAAGATGAATCATATTCTGCATTAGTAGCATATATATCATCAACCATAACTTGACAGTCTCCATTAGTTTCTTGGAGACTGTTAAGTTTTTGTATTAGTTCTGAAACTCTCATGTTATTTGATAGTTAAATTATCATTTTCAACAACTTCAGCAATATTGGAAACACAACCATCATCTTTGATTTTAACTTTCATAAGTTTCTTATCAACACTAGGTTTAAATTTCCAACCATCACGATTAACAGCTCCGATATTAGTCATAAGCTGATAACCATCACCCTTGAGAAGATCTGTAAGTTTAACTGGAACAGTAACCTCAATATTAACATCATCAAGGTCTTCTATATCAATTTCACTACATTCATAATTACCAGAATCTTTAGCTGTATTTATAATAGCATCAAGTAATGCTTGTTCATCTACAGAAGAATTTTGGTTAAGAGTGCCGGTATATATACCATTAGCAAAAGTTACTTTAAGCATATCATTAATAGCTTCAAGTTTCTTATTATTAACTTCAACAGTTTCGCTTTTACGAATAGTTACTTTACCAGTACCCCAATCAATCCACTTCTTACCACTCTTATCTTCTTTACCATACTTTTTAATAGTAAAGAGAACAAGATTAGTAAGACCTTTAATTGTATTCTCTTTAGACTTTTTGAGTTTAGCAAGTCTATCAGTCTCAGACTTAATAGCAAGAATATCAGCATTCAAATTATTAATAAAGTTAGTTATATTCTTAACTTTATTAGTCATTTCTTGACCATTAATTTCAAGCTTTTCTTCCATTTCTGGAGTTATTTCTCCACCTGCTTCTTCAATCTCATTATAAAGAGAATATAATTCTCTATCAATATTAAAAATACTTCTAGCCATATTATTTAATTATTTAATAGTTAAATCTATATCTGCTCTATGAGTAATTTTACCATCTTCAACAGTAGAATAATTACGACCTACAGTAACACGAACTTCAACTTCAGGATTAGCTACTTCAAAATCACTAATCAACTTGAGAATATCATTCTCTAAAGTCTTTGCATTCTTCTTAACTTCATTAATTGTCTTTTCCATAATTTTATAAGTTTAAATGAGTTTCTACATTATTTACTACACACAAAGGACATTCATCAGTTAGCATGAATACAGTTTCAGCAGAACAATAACTGTTTGATTCAAGCCAATCTACAGCTCTTTCGTTATCATCAGTAGCAGTTTTGTTTTCTGCGAAATCATCAGTTACATTATAAACTTCAATTTGTCCGGAATTATAATTTAAAATACTTATCCACATGTTGTAAAATTAATTAAATCGTCAACGTTGTCAGCAAGTTCTTTAGCCATAGGATGAGGAACACCACTAACACCATTAGAACGTAAATCAATATAATGATTCCAATCATCATCAAAAGCAGTATGTACTACTTGTGTCTTAGTATTAAGAGGAAGAATTTCTCTAGCTTGTTGTGCAGTCCAACCAAGTTCACGAGTTTTACGATAAACTAAATCGCAAATTTGAAGACCATAAAGGAACCAATCAACAGCAGTCCAAGTTTCAGCATATTGGTCTTGAATTATACCATTATTATAGATTTCATCATCATTAAAGAAACCTTCTGTATAATCATGACCTCCATCAGTAGAATCAACATCTGGAATCCAAGGAAGTTTAGCAACAGTTATTCCATTACCAAATTTACCTTTATCATAAGCACAAAATCTAGTACTTTCTTCACTAATACTATTAACTCTATGACGATTAAGTTCACGACTAGCACCAATATCTGTTATAAAACAAACAGTAGTTCTTGGCATATAGTAAGGACAATTAGGAGTTGTATCTATAAACTCAAGAGTGTCAATAGCATAATTTTCTATTATTACTCTAAGATTTGTAGTAACATAAAGATAACCATCATGATTATTAGTTCTACTATATTTATTATGCTCATATACCCCTTCCCACATAGTAGCTCTAGGCATGAAAGTAGGAAATTTAAGATGAACTGTAGCATGTTCACAACAACTTAAATGAAGACTTGTTAAATCTACATCGCCATAAGCATTTGGAGCAAGTATTCGTTCATATGGATTCTTAGGATTAACCTTAGTGAGATTGAAGAAATCATGTCCTTTAAAGATAGTTCTAAGAAGAAAATCATAAGCATTTTCATCTTTATTTTTAGGAGTACTTTGATAGCAAACACGAGCACATCTAGCTATATGTTTAAAAATACTATCTAAATCGTAACCTTCTTGTTTCCAAACTTCAACACTAGGATTTACAACTTTAATCATATTATTTATTTGTTTTACGTTTAACAAAATCTGTTCCAGCTTCATAATCTTCATGAGATATAGCAACTATATTCTCTTTATGTTCGCTAGTAACAGGAATTTCTTTATCATCAGCAGATAAATTATATACATATCCATCTTTATCTTTACAAAGATGTTCAAAACCATAAGCAGATATAATTTCATTAGTTACATCTTTCTTACTAGTTTCTTCGATAAGAATAAGTTTATCTGTTTTAACAAGATTAGAAATATCAATGAAAACTGTCTCTACCCGCCCCGTAGAAGGTATGGTAGGTTCATGTCCATTATCACTAGCTTGCCAAGCTAATAACATATTACAATAATTACCTAAATCTTGAATAGTATCAAACATACTTTCATCTTCAACATTAGGATTACTATAACCTTGAAAATCATCTTCAATAAGATGAACCAAACGATTAGCTTTATCATACATTCTAGCTAGACCATATCTATAGCCTAGTTTATCACAACCTTTATTGAAAGCATTACCATAATCAGCATTCTTCTTAGCCATAAGACTAAGCATTTTGTTTTGTTGGTCACGTAATGCAACAACTTCAGGAGTTACAAGATGCTCTGGAACTACTCCATTAAGCACCGCTTTCCAATACTTTAAATCACTTTCTGTCATAACTAATTAATTAATTAATATTTATAAGTTTATTTTCTATACACCAATTATAAGCTATAGTAATAGCTTTTCCTGGATTATCAGCTTCAAAATCTTTAATACTACAAAACTCATCATCAACCCACATTACAACATATTCATTATCACCTTCGTGAACTAATGTTGGTTTTGCACCATTTTTATCAACAACAAAATTATCTGCTTTATCTGTTATATTAATAGGAGGAAGCAAAGTAAACATCCTCATTGCTTCTGCTAAATAATTATCATTAATTACTAACATATTTATTATTTTATTAAGTTAAATATCCATTGTTCCTACAGCTTCAATAGTTCTTCCACTAGGTAAATGAATCAAATGATTCTCCATACATTCAGCAGTAGTTCTATCTAGAGGAAAACTAAGTCTATCTTGCAGATTATAATATCTAGCAAAATCTTTAATATCATCAAACCATAAAGTATGACAACCTATTCTAAACATCCATTCTTTATAACCTAAATCTTTATAAGTATTTTCACAAGGATTTTTATAATGATTAATATCAGTAAATTTGCCAACATAACTAGCTCTTGAAACACAGAATGAACCAATTTTAAACTCGTTATATTTAAATTGAAATTCAGTTTTACCACTAATAATATAATCAACATATAATTGATTAAATATATTAATAGCAGTTTCAAGAGGAACTAAAGCACCTCTACTAGTTTCAACCCAATTAGGTTTATCTGGTCTAATTCTAAGTTGAGTATTAGGAAATATAGTATGATATAATACACTATCCATAGCTTTAATTTCTCTAGTATCAGGATTTGCATAATATCTAGTATAATGAATTTCTTTTTTTGTACCTCCTTTTCGCCATTCATCAATAGTTTGATTAGCTTTAGCTAAAGCTTCTTTATAATTCTTTTCAGTTTTAACTTTATATTCCGCTTCTCTTTTACGAAAAGATTCTTCCTCAGCTTTATCTTTAGCTTCTACTTCTGTAACATATTCATCAGACCATTTCTTATTAAGCTCTGCCCAATTAGTTCCTTTATGAAGACAAAACTTTGTATAGAACTTACATTTTCTAATATGTTCTTTTTGTTCATCAGTAAACAAAGCATCATTAAGAATAGCATTAATAGAAGGAAAATTAACTTTGTAATTATTGATATAAAATACTTTATCTGATAAAGGTTTACATCTAGGAATAAACTTATATTTCTCTACAAGAGTTTTAATCTCTACAAAATATTTATTTCTATTATCTGCAATATAATTATTGTAAGGAATACGTTTACTTATAGAACTAAGTACTTTATATTCATTATAAAACATTTCAAGATACTTTTTAATAAGATACTTTGTATACATTTTAATAAGTATCTTCTTATTCTTCGGTTCAGTTATATCATAAATAGGAATATCTTCATCAGTTTTATAAATAGTATAACCTTCAGGAAGACCACGTTCAATATAACAAGCATATTCAGTTCCTTCTTTAATTACAGCTATTTTGCGTTTACGGTCAATACGAGCCATACAAGCTCCTTTAAGACCTCCACACCAGCCTTCTTTATCCCAATTATCTCTAATATAATCAGGAGTAAGTTCAACTGCTAATGATATTCCTCTATGAAAGAAATAACCATAAGCAAAACAATAGCAGTGATAACTACTATCATAATATCCATATTCATCTCTGTGAATACCTTCATGGATACCTTCGCTTTTAGTAACAGCATGTCTAATTCTTTGTTTCTTAGGTTCAGCACCTACTTTACTTTTAATCATAAGTTGTATATTTTAAAATGTTTTACAATAAATATTTTAAATTACATGATTGCGAACAGCATAATAAAGAAACATTAAAGCTCCTATTATTATATAAGGTACAATAAGTACTAAACAACCAAACCAACCACTATTGTAATCTTCATTAGTCATATTATTAAGTTATTTAATATTTTAATTTTGTTTCTAACGAATTAAATTTAGTTATATGAATAACTAATAAGCGAGTATAATAAAGCCGCTCACGTACGAAGTAAAGTGGAAATCTGCCACATTCTTCTACGGGGCGGCTCTAGCAATTTAATGTTATATGTTCAACTGATACACTTCACCATCAGGTTGAGCATCAACAAGTTTAACTTCAATATTAGCATCTACAGTCATAGTATTAAGAATAGAATCTTCAATAACTTCTTTAGGAATAGAAAACTTTAATCTACTATAATTATCTTTATTAGTTATACTAAATCTGCCATCAACATTATTCATGCTAACAGCTAGAAAATAATCATCTCGTTTAATCGTTTCATTCCATCGTTTCATAAACTTATAGAACATTCTAAACTTTATTTCTCTACTATATAGTCTTTTAAACTTTGGAGAATACCAAGTTTTATGTTTATCTAATTCTTCTTTTACATTATCATAAGCGTTTAAATTCATTATTGTATCTACTTTTAAATATTAACTAACTTGCAATGGAAGGGCACGTTCTTAACACCCGACCTTTCACGAAACTCACAAGTTGCAAGTTTACCAATAAAATCTTCTTTATGTTTAAGAATATATTCTTGTCTTGAATGGTCAAAATTACCAGTAGCTTCAAACAGTTCATCATTAATGTCATTTTGTAGAATAAACTTACAAAGATTAGTTCTAACTCCTTCAGGAATAACATCAACAATTTTGAACTTTGCGTCATCAACTCGTTTATATTTAAGCATAGCTAAATTACGAGCACCAAATTGATAAGCAGAATTAATATCACGAACAATAAGACCTTCAAAACCAAGACTAATAAACTTATCTCTGAATCTTGTAGCATCATAAATATTATTGATATTAATATCAGGTAATAATACAAGTTTACTCTTGTTATTAAGATGCTGTTCGTAAGTATTAAAAGTATAACATAGTCTACTTATGTTATCAATCTTAAACTTACGTCTAGCTTCATAACTCATATTATCAATAGCAATATCATAACACCAATATTGAAGAAGTAGATGTTGAGGAAGCTTTTCATTCTTAACAAAACTATTAATATCATTTACTTTATAACCAGGAATATAAAGTTCACCATCAAGGCAAGCTCCTTCTTCAATCATAGCATCAAGTAAATCATCTTTAATAGCTGGAAGAATTACTTCATCCATCCAAGTAAGTTTAGAAGTCCAATCAGTACCTTCTCTAGAACGATAAGTAAGTCTAACAGGATTAAACATATCATTAGTTTCTTCAGCACCAACAATACATCTAACTCCGTTAATTTTATACTGACCTAAATAACTACGTTTATCAAAAGGTTTATTATCTTTAAGTACTTTTGCAAGCATTGGAAGAACAAAACCTTCATCAGTAGTATTATTCTTTGGAAGATAAGTATTAAGATAATTAATTAAACTAACATAATCAGGAAAACTTTCAGGAGCATTATCTTTAAGTTCAGAAACTTCTTTATATCCTTCTTTACGTTTAGCTTTAATACGAGATTCAATCTCGTTACCTTTAACTAACTTTCTAGCGACTTCTTCGTCATGAATAGTAGCTCCAGCTACTAACCCATATTTCAAAGATATGTTACCATTAGGAAGTTCAGATATATCCCAAAATTGAGGTTCACCCTTTGCATTTCTTTTATAAAGTCTCATAACTTAATTTTTAATTTACTAATAAGTTTAGCTCTAGCTTGAGCATTTAATTGAGCAGCAGATGGAGCTTTTTCTTTCTTAGGTTTTTCAAAACCTTCAAGAGTTCCTTCTTTAGCTTTCTTTCTAGTAGTACGAGTAGTCTTCTTTAAACCTTTCTTCTTATCATATACGATAGGAGGATTATCTTCTTCATATTTAAGATTATGTTTATGTAAAGCTACAAGTTTAGAAACATATTCGTCTCTTTTATTTTCATCAATCCACCCTTGTTCAAGAGCATAATTAATTCCATACAGAGTACGACTAACTTCATATTGATAAGGAGTACCAATAGTTTGCATCATTCTCATATCATCTTTAATACGAGAACAATCAAGACGAACACAAGCTTTAGCAACAAATTTATTAGCACCACAAGTACTAATATCTTTGATAGCCATAGCTTTAACTTGTTCATCTATTACCATAGTATAAGCTTTTGGAAATCTTACCATTGTTTAGCTATTAATCTGAATATTACAACTTTATCTGGTTTACCTAGACGACCATGAGCATATTGAGCCATAGCACCAATATCATCAGTTTCTCTAGTTTGATACATTTTCGTAGGTGTTTTACAAGTATGAGTATCATAATCGTAATTAAGAGGAATATGAACAACATCTTTAAAAGGAATTAATTCATTTAAAGCATCATAATCTTCAGTACCATCATGAAAATCTACTTCTCCATACGAAAATATATTGTCTTTATCAAGGTCAAAAGTAATACCACCTCTAGTTATAGAAATAGCTCTACCTTTATCAAGTAGAGCTTCTTCTTTATCACTTATCCAAGTCATAAGAATACGAGTTTGTGATTTGATTTTATTACCAGCTTTCTCAGTATGGCAAATCACAGTCTGATAATCTTTTGAAATAGGCATCGGTATCACTCTTATCTTTTCTGTATCGGATTTCGACATATCTAATAGTTTCTTTAATAAAAGTATCTATTTCATCGTTATTGAATTTATCATGTAAATCAGCAAAATCTTTACACTCATAATTCTCAAGTCCAAATTCTCCACGAGTAATAAAAAGATAAGGAATGCCATAAGTTTCTAAAAGATAATCAGCACCATCACGTCCAGTCCTATCAAAATCTAGAAGACTAACAATCATACCTTCATTATTAAGTCTTTTTTTAAGCCAAGTATATTCATTAGCTTTAAGTCTATAATTTTCACTAGGAAGATTAACAACTCCAATATTAAGAGTTTTTTCATCCGCCCCGTAGAAGGTATGTTTGCTTAGATGACTACCTAAACTTAATCTATCTTTACTAGACTTAGTTATAATAATATAATCATAATCTTCTCTTTCTAGATTAGGAAGACCTTCAAGTACATTACAATTAGTTACAAACTTTAATTCCTTAGTTCTATCACGTAATGGAAAATATAGTTTAATAAGATATACTCCAGATTTATTACGACCAAGCATATAAGCATAACAAGGGTCATTTTTAGCATCTTTATATTTAGGAGTAGGATTAATTACTCTATCAATATAATATTGCTCAACTGGAATAACAAAATGAGTATTAAGATAATTCAAATCTACATTTAATTTAGCCCATATAGCTTTATCTTGACGATTCCAACTACGAGGAACAATTTCAATAATAGCTTTTTTATTACGAGCTTTAACGAGAGCATTCTTTATAGATTCGTCTACATCATAATCATTAATATGATTATCAATTTCATACGAAAACGTTCTATAAATATGACTTAGTACAAAATAAAAATCTTGTTTATTATTTGTACTAATTGGTCTTTCATATACAATACTTAGTACGTAAGCTACTACACCATACACATCATCAAAGAAACCAGCACCACCAAAATCACGAACTTTAAGTCTACCCTTGGCATTGTATGCAATACCCATACTACCATCAGTATCATCATCACGAAATATAGAAGTAATAAGATGATTATGTTCAACACAATCTCTAACTACTTCTAATGGTATATCTAAGTATTTACTTACAATTTCTTCTTGACTTACTCTAGATTCTATAAAAGCTTTTGTAAGTTTACTTGTGTTAGCATTACGTTTCATATTGATAAAAAAAATTAGGGGCAACAACAGTATTACTACCATTGTTACCCCTTAGAACATTAAACTTTAGTTGAGAATTAGTAGGCAAAAAGATAACTCTTCACTTATCTACTTAGAATGGAAGGTCATCTGTAGCAGTTGGGTCAAATCCAGCACCAGCAGGAGCACCACCAGCAAACTCACCACCAACAGGAGGAACTACAGCACCACCAGTTATACCAGGCATACCAGGAATACCAGGAACACCAACAGTAGGAGTCTTATTAGTCTGCTTAGGAGTAATACTTTCCTTAACCTTATCGATAGCAAGAATAACAGGAGGAAGAATCTTTCCTTCCTTCATCTTAACTAGCTCAATAGCACCAGAACCAACAAATGAAGTAAACTGCAAATCTTTGCTCTTATCAACATCTACCCAATCACCTTTACGATTACGAGTAGCACGAAGCAACTTAATCCAACAAGAAATAGGTTTACCATTACCATCCTTAAAGCAAGGCTTAGCAGTAGCACCATCAGCAAGATTAAATTGACCATTAAGCATAGCAGCAACATTCTCAAAGATGTGACGATAACCATTAAGAACATCCTGTGCATCTACTGCATTATACTCCAAATTGCCATTCTCATCTTCAGTATAATCTTCAAATGTAAGAGTAAGAGCATCTTCCTCTTCAACAGTCAGTTCACGACCTTTAAGATAGAATACATCAAGAAGATGCTTTGTCCAATTAAGAAGAGCATCTACTTGCCAAGCATTCTTGCCACCAGGAATAGTATCAACATTACTCTCAACTGGGAAGAAAGTCTTAGTAACATAACGACGTTCCTTAATATTATCATGATTACTAGCAAAAGTAACCACAAGACGAGGCATTTTAAGACCGGCAAAAGAATTACCTTCTCCACTCTGAGACCACTCTACACTTACAGAATCAAGATGAGCCATGAATAAACCATTAGCTGGGCTAGCGTCTTTCTCATGAAATTTAAGACGAGCAGCAGCTACCGTGTTATTACTAATACCTCTACGATTCTTCTTTACAGCACCATTTGCAACTGCTGCTGCTTCTTTTGTTACATCTGTCATAACTTAATTAAGTTTTAAACGTTTATATTAATTGATTAAAAAAAGGGAACTGATTTGCTCAGTTCCCTATAATAAAAAGCGAATGAATATCTAATGAATGAACTAATTACTCACCAATTTCAGCAAATTCAGCAGCCTTATTAGCAGCTACACGAGCAGGCTTCTCATCAGTGTACTCACCAAGAGGATAATAGATAACATCAATAATCTTATGACCATCGTTGAACTTACCTGTCTCACCAGCCTTAACATCAACAGAGAATACACGCTTCAAAGCAGTCTTATCTTCCATATCAGCTTTAAGCTGCTCCCAGTTGTTTGTATCAGAGAAGTTAAGCTTCAGACCAGTACCAACTGCATTACCACTAGCAGCAAGCTTACAACCACTGAATGCCTGAGTCTGTGGACTCTGCATCTCATCAACTGTATAATGCTCCTTAATCTCATCATCTGTAGCATCCTCATTAAGGTTGTAAGCAGCAATGAGCTGAGCACGATTAGCAGCAATGATAGCATCAACATTCTCATCATAAAGCTTCTTCTTCTCTTCCTTAGTAAGACGAACAGCTACAGTAGCTTCTGAACCATCCTTCTTAAACATAGGAACACCCTTAGCAATATACCAAACAGTAAGAGACTTAATACAAGCTTCTACACCCTCAGAAGTTTCAAGGTCGAAACCATTATTCTTAGCATACTCCAACAAATCGGCATTTTCCTTAGCCATTACAAGTGCTTCAACATCGGCGATATTATTAGCAAACATAATGTTATCACCAGGCTGCAAACCAAGAGCCTTAGATACAGAACCTGTGATAGCGAAACCACCCTTAGTAGTAGCAACAATAAGCTGAGGCTCAGCATTAACTACACTACTCTTAACACCACTTGCGACTGCTGAAATACCGAATGATAAACCGTTAATCTTCATAACTTTAAATATTTAAATTGTTAATAAAATAATTATATAGTATAATACTATTTACACACTAAATTGTTCCTTACTCTGGAGAAACTTCACTATCAGAAATTTCTTCAATATTTACAAAGTCTTCATCATTAGGAACTGAATTGGCAAAGACTTCGGATAATTCATCGTCTGACATAACACCCATAAGAATATCACTAGCTATGTCTCTTGCACCATACATAAAGGCACGATGACCAATCATAATACGAGTATATTTCTTAAAAGTATCTTTAGTAAATAAGTCAGCCGTATTAGCTTCTGTATAAGAGAAATGACCTACAGCATGAGTTTCAAATACTTTACCATATATTCTCTTAAACCTAGTAAACTTATATTCAGTAACATAATCTGTAGGAGTAGCCTGAGTTCTAATAACAGGAAACTTACCTTCTTGAGCTACTTTCATAGCTTGTGGTAGATTAATACACTTAATACATTGTTCGTTAATTTGAAATTCGTTGTATACTCTACCTTTTAAATCTTTGTAATATTTAAGAGGATAAACACCAACTATTTCATCTTCTGTTTTACTTTCAGCTTCTGCTTTGGTACGACATTTAACACAATACTGTGGAAGTAGTGTCTCATCATAAACATTATTGCCATCAGTATACTTATACTGAGGTACATAATCTTTAGTAGTTTCCCAGACTATACCTGCCCTTGACAACAACGCTTTGACGATATGAACATCAACACCGGTTTTACCATTAATTACATGGATATGTTCTATACAAGTACTAAAAGGTAATCTTAAATCTTGTGCTCTCATAAGAATAGCAAGACCTTCATTTACGCTCTTAACACCGCCTTTTTCTGTAGCAATAATCTTCTTTAGAAATACTTCTGCATTAGCAAGTTGTTTCTCATCAAGAAGATTTAGAACATGAATACCAGTATTAACATCATCTTGTCTAACAATCGAACTACGATTGCTACCATTTTCATCTTTAGTATCATTCATTATTTCAAAGAGCTTATTAGTTCGTTTTCTAATTTCTGCTGCAAAGATAAGAACTTTTTCTTAATCAACAATACAATAAGCATTATTATTATCAACTTTAACATTTCTATCAAAATCGTTAATTATTGTATGATTGGTTGGAACAGTCCTATCTTCTAGTTTTTTCTCCTCTAATGTGCTTTTATAAAATAAGGTATATAATAGTACCTCATTACTGAAATGAACCTTAGAAAGCCTATAGAAATAGCTCTCAATAGTATCACATAGCGAAGAAGTGATTATAACCAAATCAATATCAACATCTAAAGACTTGTCAGGTGACGCACCACAAGAAATTACATTTATCTTATGGCTATTCATAAGTTTCTGTGCAAGTTTCTTTTGAGCAATAACACCTAGAAGTTTAGGTTGACCTTTCTTTGGACCACTCTTTATAAGAATAGGATTTCCATAATCATCTACAGCAGGAACGTTATCTACTTTATCATGGCAATTAGCACAAATCCTTTTACCAAATTTATCATTAAGATAATCAGTAACAATATTAGCAAATTCACCATACTTGTTTATAATGAGTATATTCTTGTCTAAATTATCATTGACTATATCTAAGATATAACTAAGTTTATCTTTAGAACTAGCAAGTTTAGTACTACGTTCTCTAATAATATTATAAATACTATCAGCACGTTCTTTAATAGCAGAAGGACTATAAAGTTTATCTATATCTCTATTAAATTCTGAAGACATATCTAAATGATTATCCCAACCATTAGTACGAGCAATAGCATCACATATCATCATACTAGAACAATTAGTATCACTATTTCCCAATCTAGCATACTTAATATTATCAAAGTTACCAAATATAGCTAGAGCAGTAGAAATTTCCCTATTATAATAGGTCATTTCTTTATCTAGTTCGGTATCAGGTGTTATAGTTAACCCTACCAAACACTCTTTTACGGGGCGGTTAGTTCTAACTTCATCAATAACATTTTGACTAAAGTTACCAATACTAGGAGCAACAGTATAGAAATCATCCATAGTTTTATTATCTAGTAGTTTACTAAGAATTACTAGCTTAAACTTAGACTTTTCTATCATAGCTATATGTACAAAATGAAATATACTAGGATTATAAATTATAGTCAGTAAAGGACTATAATCATTAATATGTTCAGCAGCATATTCAGTAGTTAAAATCCTAAGACTTCCATTATGTATTACAGTACGAAAAGAATTATTCCATACTTCATTGTTCAAAGTAGTTAAATAACTTTCAATACTACTTCTATCTGCAAAATCTTTCACAATAATAACAACACTAGTCGTAGGAGACTTATTGTAAAATTGTGGAAGAATATAAAGCAGAGGTCTTAGAGCATCAAAAGGAGCAGGTATTACAAAAGTACCTATTCCTTTATTTAATCTCCAAACATTAACAGCATTTAAATAAACTTGTTCTTCTGTCATTATTCTTCTTCATTATCAAATAAACTATTATACATACCAAAGTTCTTCTTTAATAGAGCTTTTCCACTAAGAGTTTTATTCTTTGCATTACCTTTCTGATTAGGACTTATTCCAAGCTTAATAGGATTAATAATCTTATAAGCTTCTTCATAATAATAAGCATAATCTATATTACGCTCACTAATATCTTTATCGTCAAGTAAATTAAGAATTTGAACTGGCTTTCCACTAGCTAATACACTACGTTTACCAGTAAGTTTATGCTCTTTCATAATCACAACTCCTCTAGTAGATACATAGAAACGAACATGAGGTTGACTACGAACTTCAACACGTTTTCCATCTACTACTTTTTCATAAACAACTTCAAATTGTTTACCAACATTTTGAGTTTTACAAAAATCAAGAACATCTTTATGATTACAAAGAGTTTCCATTACAGATACACCATGAGCAAAGTACTCAAATACAGCAGTAGCTACAATAGGCATATCATAACCTTTTTTAAGGTCTTTGATATACTGCTTTGGGTCAAGAGCACCTTTATACTCAAGTTTATCGTTACTTTGAATATCAAAATAGTTATTTACATTAAGACTAACAAGCATCTTATAATGTTCATCATCAGCAGACATTCTATTAGTCTCATTCCATTCCTTACAAATTTGATTATAAACATCAATTTTATCATAAGGAAGCTTTATAACGATACCATCTGTATTAGCACTAACAACATGTATTCCAGCAAGTTCAAGAGATTCACAAAGAGTCATTGTCATTAACTGACCATTAATAGTAACTCTCATTTGTGCAAGTCTATCATAAAGCCAATAATTTTCATAACCATATTTACCATAAATAGCATTGATTACAATCTTTAATGCTTCAGCTGCAAGTTTATTATGTACACCAGGAACTACAAAACCATCTTCATCTTTAGCATGTTTACACTTAACACGTGTCTGTTTAAAGTAATCTACCATGTTTACAAACACCTTAGTATTAAGATGTTCAGGTACTACTTCATAGCTAATCATTATACTCGGATAGTAGGATGTATAATCATGATGAACATAAACATATTTATTAGTACTTTTAAGTATTACAGGCTTATCTTGAGTATGAATACCTCCAGTAGCTAGAGTGTATGTTGTACCATAAAAATCTATTTCACGTACAAAACTATCTTTATTAGTTCTATATATTACAACTTTCTTCATTTCTTCAAGTAAATCTTGAAGTTGTTTAGTTTTAAACTTAATATGAGGAAATATAATACGTTTAAACGATAAAGCAGTTCTTTGAGTACGAAGATTTTTAAAAGCATCTTCTTTAAGTCCGCTACGTTCAGAATAGAACTTATTAAGAAGTTTATCAGCAATATTACTTCTAGCACTACATAGAAGATTAAGTTTAAAAGCATGACCTAGACTATATCTAAGTTTAATCTCATCAGGCTTTTGTCTAGCTATCTCACAAACAAGAAATACATCATTCTTATTATAATGAAGCATAGGCTTTATATATTTAGGCATAAGATACCTATCAAAGTCAGCAACAAACAAATGATTTAATTGTTCATTTGTCATGCCTTTATATTCATCTTTTTTCCTATATACATCACCTTCTTCATCATCTATTGGAGGTAGCTTAAAATCAAGAAGATTATACCATTTAAGATTAATACTAACTTGCTTTAAACTTTTACCATACTTCTTACGTTCGCCAGTATCTTTATCTACATTTACTCCAGCAGAATTAAGAGCATAAACTTTAAACAAATCAACAGTTACATAAGGTAATCTATACTTATGAATAACATTAAGCAGAGGGTCATTCCATAAAGCATCTTTATCATCTTGTAGAGATATTAGTTTATTATTCACTTCTTTAAGAAATGAACAAAGTTGTTTACTAGTATCAAAACGATTCCAATACATAAAGAAAGCTCTAGTCATCATATCATCATAAGCTTGATTGTTATAGCCAAATAAATCATATCTGTCTACAGTACCATCATCTTTAGTTATAGGACGCATCTTCTCAAAGAAGTCTATCAGCTCTAACATCTGTGAATCATCTGTATCAGTAATATAAAATATCCAACTCTTTACACTATCAAGTCTAGATTTAATTTCTTCAACTGTTAAAGTATCAGTTAAAGCGCCTTTACAATCTGCAAATTTATCAAGATAATCTCTAACATCTACAAAAGTAAATGAAATCATATTCTCAAATACTTCTAAGTCTACAGCTAAACTATGAATCATTTATCAATTTAATTATTTCCATTCCATTATAATTATTATCTTTACTAGCAGTAAGCCATTTAACTAGACGATTACGAAATTCATCGTATTTATTATCATCTATAAACTTAATAAAAGGAGAGTAATTTGTACTGTAAACATAAGGAGCTATATAATATAGTTTATCTTTGCCTTTAGTAATATCAAAACCAAAATTAGTAGCAGCATTACCAAGAAGCATTATCTTCTTGATATTATTAATTCTAATATCAGCAAATGTATGAAGCATACATCTATTAGCTATATATTGATTTACAGGACAACGTTCATCAAGCTTACAACGAATAAGAGAAACAATATAAGGGTCTAGTTGTTCTAGACCCCCTGTAAGAGGTGTTATAGTTTCCTTTACTATTTCCACATACTTACTAAAAGTCATTCCTCTATTCTTATAAGCATTGTAATCAACATTTGGTACAACAATAATCATACCAGACATTGGATTACCAACACCACTAAGACATTTACACTTAGTATTAAACATACCTAAAGGACAACCTTCACATACTTTACAAAGCATAAGGAGAATAGAAGTTATATGTACTAAATGTACCACTAGGATATTTAGTAACTCTCATAAAACTAGGAAGGTTACAACCATTTTCAATACGCTTACGAGCTTTAATTTTATCACTTCTTTTCATAATTGATTAATCTTTACTAGGTTCAACATAATTTTCTACTTTAGTATAATGTTCAACATTATAATCATTATACATAGAAGCTATAAATATGAAATTATTATCACGTTTACCCCAAGTTTTATCTAATTTACGTTTATAACCATAAGCAGTAACTGTACCATCAACATCAGCATCAAGTTTAGCAACTTTATAATACTGACGTTTAACACCCCAAGCATTATTAGATTCAGTTACATAAACATCACCAACTTTAATAGGACAATTAGCAAGAATATCAGCAGTTGCTGCGTCGTTAAGAGCATTCATACGATTCTGATAATCTTTCTTTATTTCATCTTTTTTATTAATGTAACATTGTACACGTTCTTTAAAAGAAGGAATATTACTTGTATTACACATTTTATTTAATATTTTAATTTTCGATTTTAGCGCATCAAATAATTTTCGTGATTAATTAATCGACTAAACTATTCAAATCGCTTAAAACTCAACAAAATTGTCATCTGATGAATTTGGTATCACTTCGATGTTCCATTCTGCCAGCGAAAACTCAACACTTTCGTAAACATAATCGGGACGAACAACAACACCTTTATGATAATTATCATCAATAATAACAATAGTAGCATCTAAGAGAGTACCGATAACAGTACGACTATTATCTTTTTTGGTTAACTTTACAGTATCACCAAGGTTCAAATCATTTTCATCAAGAATACCATTTGATATAGTATCTTTAATTCTAGCTACATCTTGTTCTTTTTGTTTAAGAACTCGAACTAGTCTAACAAAGCTATTATTATCAATATCCATATCTCAAATACACTTTTTCTTTAGCTCTACTAACAGCAACATAAAGCCTCTTATTAATATCACTAGCATTAGTATAAGGTCTACCATACTTATCATAAACAATATCCATAACATCTACCATGCTTACATTGTAAGTTGAGCCTTGAGACTTATGATTACTAATAGCAAAACCATAATCTAAATCTCTATAATAAAGAATAGAACCGTCAGGTCTACCAATATTAACAAGAAGAAGACAAGATTCTTTAAACTTATAATAAGCTTTCCACTTAGCAGCACGAATATCTCTACGAGCATTCTTAGCTTGTTGAATTAAATCATCAGCAATCTTACAATACATAGCCATAGCATACTTATCTCTATGGTCTATAATAAATAATGGAGAAGTAACTTGACCACCAAATACAGCTTGAAATTTAACCATGAAACCTTTAAGCTTATATTGTGGATGAATATAGTTAACTATCTCTTTTACAATATAATCTTCACTATTCTGAATAATCGCATCATTAAATTGGTCTACAATAGTGACATAAGAAGTAATCAAATCATTCTTAGTAATAACAGATTTTTCACTATCTTTAATTATACTTTCTCTAATAAATTTATTCCAATTAGAAACAGCTTTATTAGTATAAGATATAACTTTGACATAATCAGTATTACGAGTAATTGATTCGTCACTAAATTGTTTCACAACTTCTTGTTGAAATTGAGCAGAATTACAAACTACAAATCCTTTAGTCATAGTATTATCAAATTTACTACGATTACGAGATATGTAATTTAAGAAGTTAAAAGTTCCATTATAAACATCATCACGAAGAAGTTCAGTAAGATTTCTTATAGGATTATCTTCATCTTGTCGTACAATCTGTGTAAGTCTGAAAGATGTAACGCCTTTAAAAGCATAACTATCCTTCTCGTTTACGGGCGGGATTTGGGCATCATCACCACATAATATAAGTTTAATACTATACTTCTTCATCATCTTATCAATATAAGTAACAAGACTACGATTAAGCATAGAACTTTCATCTACTATATATAGACGATAATCTTCAATCTTTATACGACCATAAGAAGCAAAAGTAATATTGTTAATATCAAACTTTTCAATATCATAATTAGGTTTAAAACCAAAATCAGATTGAATAGTATTAACATTACAATGAGTACCTCTAATACTATTTTTAAGAACTCTACAAGCTTTATGGCTTGGAGCACTTAATCCTATTTCAGAGAATGGTATGTTACAATCTTGAAGTAAAGCTTTAAGAAGAAAAGTTTTACCAGTACCACCAGGACCAATCAAAGCACGCTTAAAATCTTTAGGATTATAAGGTTCATTAATAAACTTAATAAGTCCATTATAAGCTTTTGTTTGGTCATCAGTAAAAGCAAACTTTTTAGCTCTATTTTTATTAGGAGTATTTATAGTAAATTCATCAACATTACTCATTATATATCCTCCTCATCATCTATTAAATGTTTAACATTATAATCATGACCAACTAGAGTTAAAATTCTATTGAATTTAGCATAAAGTTTACCATCAATTCTAACAATCCAACAAGAACAAATCCAGTTATGACAAAAAGGTACATAACGATTAGGGTCTGCTTTCTTGAATATTCTATCACTTTCACTAAGAAGTAAACTAATGTATTGTCTATTCCTTTGACCAACTCTAGTGAATATACGTTCACATTTAGTTAAATCATAAGAATCTTCAGTAAAAGGAAGAGTTACTCCATATTTACCTACATCACTTATATTAGTATCTTTGGTAAGTTTATTAATATAATCAAAGTACTTAATACGAACAGTAAAATTACCTTGTTCATCTTGAATAACTTGACCAGGAACTAATTTAGTTAACTTCTTATTAGGAAGTACAGTTGGTGCTCTACGTTTAGTAGAAGCTTTAGCCTTAAATACAAATTTAAGCTTAGAATAATCTACATTCATTTCTTCTTATTTGTTAGTTTATGTTCTTTCTTAATCTTCTTAGCTTCTCTAGCACTTACAGTAGCATCTTCAAAATTAAGATTAGAAGGCTTAATAGTATTACTACCACGATTAATCACATATCCACAATAATGGACAAGAAAATCAATTCTTCCCCAAGTACGAATACCAATAACTGCATTAATTGGAATGATAATACGATTACCATCAATCTTTGCAATACGTGATACACGCTTTAAATCCTTTCTTTCATCATGTTTCTTTGCCATTTTACAAAAAGTTTAATTAATAAATAAATCATCTACTTGAACACTACATTCAATGGAAGTTCTGCTTGGTTTCGCACCATAAGCCATATTACTACACTTAGCAGAACTTAATTACTCTAACCTCCCCGTAGAGAAGTTAGCATACAATCGTTTTCCTTTTCTAACTTATCACATACATTAAGTATGAAATTAATACCAGCATGTCTAACAGCAATTATATCTTTAATTATAGTAGTCATATATCTCTAGATAAAGCATCATCATTTCTATCACCAGTATATATATTACTACTAGAACAAATAGTAGCAAGAGAACAATCACAACAAGAGTTACTTTCTCTTACTTCATATAATTTGTTCATATACTCAATCTTAGTATAAATATCAATAGCATTAGTATTAAACTTAGCTTTAATTTCATTACGTAAAAGTATTATAGCTTCAGTGTCTTTATTCCTAAGTTGAGCTTGAGTTACAATTATAATTTTATTTAATATTTTATTTTGCGATATAAAGCCCTCAAATTAATTTGCCGATAAATTTATCAGCTAAATTAATTGAGAGCTGCGAAACCTAGGAAAATACGCAAAAATCGAATTTATTCATAAATACCGGACTGTTCAAGCATAATTGTCTGGTCAGCCTGCATATCAGAATAAATATCATCAAGTATATCATCACTAAGAATGATAGTACTTGGAGGGTCAGGAACTTTAGTTCTATCTTTATTCATAACTAACTTGCTTTTTTCAAGATGAACACTAGCGCAGTCGAACTGCACTTTACTACCTAATTTACCTTTAAGACAAAGGTCTTTTACAGCACATTGTGGACATTTAACTCCATTATCTATAACATTATATATATTACCAGCAATTACAATACCAGTTATAACATTTTCTTCCATAATTGTATCTATTAAACATTAAAAAAAACCACTACTACTTTCACAAGTAATAGTGGTTGGGAATCCTTTAAAATCAAAAATATGGAAAATAACTTATACACTTATAAGTTCTTCTTTTAGTGAAATATCTACTACATAACCATAGCAATATTATATGAAAAATAGAATAATAACACTAATTATAAGAGCAACAATAATAGAAAATAATATACGTGCTTCTTTATTGCGTACTCTAATAGTTTTCTCAAGAGAATCAATTCTACCATAAAGAGCTTTATTGTGCTCTTCAAGAGTAGCGATATGATTATCTTTATTATCTATTGTTGCATTAATAGCAGCAATAGTTTTTTCTTGATTACTTTGAATCTCCTCACTCTTATCAAGAGAATCTTTAAGAATTTCAGTTCTCTTTTCATTAGTAACTTGAAGTTTCTTGAATGTATCAACAGACTTATTAAGTCTACGTTCAACATCGTCTTTACGAAGAATAATATTTACTAATTCTTCAATACTCTTTTTACGTAACGTAGTTCTACGTCTTTTATCATTAGCTGATAATTTTTTTTCTTTCATAATACTCTTATGTTTTAATTATTCGTATAATATATTATCACTAAGTTCATCATAGCTAGCATCATCACCAACTATGATTTCACCAAATAAGTCATAATCATCAATATCATGACTAGTACAGAATGCGTCAATATCTTGAGCATTATAATCAAATTCATTATCTTGTATCATAACTGTTATTATTAATTACAATGCAAAGATAATGAATTTAATCTATCATATCTTCTACGGGGCGGCTAGATTAACTATTATTTCAAGCAATACTAGCAGTCTTAACATTAAAAGGATGAATATTAACTATTCTACCTTTATAACCATAAGTCTTAAATCTAGACTTAGCAATTTTCTTAGCATGACTAAGACCTTTACTAGTAGAAATCATAAGACTTCCATCAGCACGTTCTTTAAGTCTACTGCTCACAAAATAATATCTTGTACACATAATAAGTTCTCCTTATTAAATTAATAAATAGTAGTAGTACTATTTCTAGCACTACTACTTATAATTACTATCCGAACATAATCATACGAGCCAACTCCTTCAATAGCTCTACAGATACATCACTAAGTTCCATAATATTAGTAATGTGATTATAGTAACTATCATGCTCTACTGGAGTAGGTGTAGGATTACTAGACCAAGGATTAGTATACTCTTGACCCTCAGCAACAGCTTCCTGAACAATCTCAATCTTAGCACCACTAAGAAGTACTTGCAAACAATTAGGATGTTCAGCAATATAATTACCAGCAAATGCAGTCTTAGGATTATTGCGGAAAGCAGCAATAACACTAAATGAAGAAACAAATATAACATTTACTTCTCCCTCAGAATAATTACCTTCTTCATCAGCAACATAACCTTTAACTGGAGTATTAAGAGTAATAGATACTCTTTGCCAAGTAGTCATATCAGTTACATTAATGTTACGAACTGTAGTAGTTACTACATTGTTAGCTTTAACTTTCTTGAGTTCAGCACTCACTGTTTCAAAACTTTTCATAATTCTTTAATTTAAAATGTTTTATAATATTGTTTATTAACACTAATATATTATTTATCTAAATCACAATCTAGTTTAGCAAAACGTCTTACTTTAGTCTTTTCTTCATCAGTTAAATACTTACTAAGATATACACCTTTAAAACGTCCTTCACTATCAAAATCTTTAAAAGTTTTACTCATAATTACATTAATAAGATTAATAATTAAACTAGTACTATCTTCACAGACCGTACTAGTAACAGAACTTTATATTTATTTGGAAATGGGAAGTCTAGCATTATAATAATCAACTGCTTTATCTGTATCAAAGAGGTTTTCATTATAATTCTCTATTTCTTCAAATAAAGCTTCAGAAGCATTATAATAAGCTTTATAATCTTTAACTTCTTTACGTAGTTTAGTATTAGCTGTAACAGTATTAACTAAACTAATAGTACTACTAATAGTAGTAGCTACTAATATTAACAGCACAAAACTGTAGATTTACTTACTTTATTCATCTTTATTATTTTTAGCATCAGCAATTATATAACTACCACTTATAATAAGCAGTATAAAACCAATAATATTTATAATACTTATATCATCATCAGCACCATGAGCAATAAGTAAAAGGCTTAAAAACAACATAGGTATGACTGATAGTTTAAGTATATATTTAAATAAGTCTATATTCATAACATTAATAAGTTTAAAAGTTAAACATCTGAGTATTAGCTATAGTATTATCAACTACTCTAAAAGCACTATATTAATGAACAGGTAATAGTATAAAAGTAACTATAGAAATAGTTGAAGTAGGCTTATAACTACTATTACTAGTTGATATACAAGCAATTATTGCTACTATTAGAAGCGCAAATAAAGTAAAATATACTATATATGCAAGTACTCTATGAGTACGATAAGAAACATCATAATCATAAATAATAACATCAATATTATAGTAACAAATAGAATAATTATAAGTGAGATTAATAGTATAATCATGAGTATTATTAATTTAAAGAAGATGAGAAAGTAGGACTGTTTCAGCAACACTATCTTTAACTTTCTCACCTTCAGTTACACATTAAATACAATCAAAACACTTATCAACACTATCTTTTAGTTCATCATCATAAGTATCATACTTTGCTTTACGTTTATCATAAGCCCATTTAATAGACTCTACATCACCATTTAAAGCAGTAATATAATCACTTATAATTTCTCTACCTTTATCACTATTTAGTTTAATCATAATCATTATTTGTTTTATAGTTATTACTAGTAAGTACAATAACACCTCAGCTTTCACTACGTTCTAGCTTCGACTAAGGTTATATATAAAATAAATATATAATAACTGCGTTATTATATTATATATTTATTTTTATATAACATGTGCGTGCGTGTACGTGCGTGCGTGTACGTGCGTGCGTTAATGTTATACCTACAAATCGCTTCGATTAATATAATTATAAGGATATTCATAATCATCAATATTATCATAAATATCCTCATAATCAATATCATTAACATTGATAGTTTCATTCATAATATAATTCTCCTATACTTTAAGTTATACATTCATTATCATTAGCAATATCAATAAAATAAGTCTTATAAAGCTTATAAAAAGTCTTATAAGTATTCTAATTTCGATACGCAGAATTTGTTTCTTTTTTGTTGTCAACTCTTGTAACTTTATTGTAGTCAACTTGAGTTGTTTTTATAGTCAAAGTACAATGAATAACAAGAGCAGGAGATTTCTCTCCCACTCTTGCATTCATCTACTCAGCTGGCTTTTCAGCAGCTTTCTCAGCTGGTTTCTCAGTTGGAACAACAAACTTGTGTACTTCAGGTTTGACACCTTGAAGCTCAAGAATAGTCTGTTCTATAGCATCGTAATCATCTTCTTTACGAAGAGCAAACTTTCTACCACAAGCAGCAAGCTTGATAGTATTCAGTCTAGTATGGTAACTAATACCATCGCTAACCTCTTCTTCACCACTGATTTCGTTCACGAAGACATCACCATCTTCATATCGCTCAATGGTAACAGAAATAGTCGCACCAAGCAACAGACTATACCAAACTCCATCAGGAGTAACAGTATATTCCTTTCTGTCAAAGTCCTTGAAGTACACCTGCAAGAAGTTTGGAGTAAGATAGACCACGTGCATGAACTGTTTTAATGACAGTATCAGCTCGTTTGTATCACTTTCAACTATCTCACCAGTCTCCTTGTCTGCTTTACGTTTTGGAAAACGCTCAACAGTAATGAGATTAATGTACTGACGACCTTCTGCATTAGTGAAAGTACGTACGTTCTGAACTCTGAGATTTACTTTAATAGTTTTCATAACTCTATTGTTTTAAATTAGTAAAACTAGCCTAAGCTAGAGCATGAACCCGTTCCATGCCAAGACTTGTTTCTTTTCTTGTTGTTGAAAATTGATTCTTTCTTGTAGTCAAAAGTTTGAATTTCCTGCTTGATAGGCGGGGGTATTGATATTGTCTTTATGAGGGTGGGGGTCTAACTACATACCTCCTTGCTCATAGTTATTCATATAATTTTCTATCTCTACTTTCATTAGCATAATCTTCTACTTTTACTCTATACTATTCATTATTACTTTTACTAACATAATCTTTATCATTATTTTCTTTATTATCATTAGTTATATTATTATTACTTTATACTTTATACTTTATACTTTTACTTTATCTTTATTACCATTACTTGTTTCATAGTTTTCTTTATTACTACTACTTGTTTCATTTTTATCATTATTATCATCATTACTTTTAATTAATCATCACATTGATTTTACTATTACTTTATTTACTAATCGTGCTGATAATTATCAAATTTAGTTAATTCCGTTTAACTAATTATAATTTATTACTAATACTATTATTACTTTCATTATTATTATCTATATTTGCAGCAGTATTTCTAGCACCTACAGTATTACTATTTACTAAGTTAAGTTCTGTAGGCTGAAATAACTTAATAGTACGGACACTATTCAAAGTATTAATTTAAAATATAAAGTTATGGTTGATTTAAAAGTTAATTATCTTGGTCTTAATCAGACCTTTCGTATGCCTACTAGTATGAGTGAAGTTAACATGAATGTAATTGCTGATTACGTTAAGCATGTTAATGTTGGTAATGATTATGCTCTTATTGCTGTTGTATTTAAAGAGCGTCCTATTACTATTGTAAGTGTTAGTAAGCAGAATAAGAATGCAAGTGTGAGTGGTGTTGCTGTTATGATTAAGAGTAATACTAATGATGAGTTTATTAAAGGTATTAAACTTGGTGAAACTATAGTTATTTCTCCTAGTGATATTGCTATTGGACATCATGTTAATTCTCCTGCTAATCCTCTTACTCCTGGTTTCTTACTTAATCTTCTTCAAACTAATACTGATTTAAATAAGAAACTTATGGGTATTGGAGTTCCTACTTATTTCGTAGATTTTAAGATTGTTCCAGTTTGTAATATTCATGGTTCTGTAGGAAAGTATGTTCCTGTTAGTCAATATTATATTGCTCCTGATGCTGGAGAAACTGATATGGGTAAATAATTCTACATTGAACATCTTCTACGGGGAGGCTTAAAAAGCTAAGGGAGCTTATGCTCCTAAAGCTTCATATTATAGTGTTAATAATATTACTAATATGAAATATAAAATAAACGATGAAGGTTTAGAAGAAGGTAAATTTCCTAGTTCTACTGGTAAACAAGTTCTTATTGAAAATAAAGCATCTATACTTAAAACTATAGATGATAATATTATAGATAAGGACGTTGCCATGATGATTCTAGTTCAACTTGAAAAAGATGCTCAACGTCATTTAGAAGCTGATGAAGTTACTGCTATTCCTTATCTTGGTAAGATTAAAAGAAAAGCTGGTTCAAAAGCTTATGCTGAAAATAAAGAAACTCTAGATGCAGCTAAAGAAATCATGACTCCTGAAAATTTTGAAAATTTCAGAGCTGCAATGATGAGAGAAGCTGTTATTAGAGACAACGAAGCAAAAGTATATAATTATCAAGTTGCACGTATGGCTAATAAGAATGGTAAAACTTATTGGAAATGTGTTGAACGTCGTGGTAAATATTATGCTAATATTAGATTTTATTGTTTAGGTTGTTTAAATTATTCTGAACCATGCAACGAGATAGATTAATAATAGATAATCTTTTACTTATTGATGAAAATGGTATGCCTGAAGCTCCAACTATTCATCAATTAATAGATAAAGACGTTAGAGAGCTTTATACTAGAGATAAGTCTAAAGATAAGTCCGGTTATGTAAAAGACTGTATAGTTATTTATTATCTTGGAGACCCTAAGTCTCCTGCAAAACAAAGTGGTTTAAGTGATGCTGAAGCTCTTAAAATGGCTATAGAACAAGCTGGTCTTCCAGCTAACTATATACCTAGTGCTCTTGTTTTGAAGATAATCAAAAGATATTATGCTCAAAATATAGGAGAAGCTGGTAAAGTTGTTGAGAATCTTCTTAAAACTCTACATAATGTAAATATTGCAGTTGATTCTATTAATGCTTTGCTTAATGAAAAGCTTAGAGATAGAGCTAATTTAACTATAGAGAATGTAAGTACTCTTTTAGATTTAGTAGATAAAGTTACTGCTAAAGCATCTGAAATTCCTAAGACTTTAAAATCTTTAAATGAAGCTAAGGAAAATCTTATGTATGAAAAAGAGTCTGAAAAAGCTAGAGGTGGTAGTGCTATTACTAGTAGTATGAATGCTGCTGATTATGTTTAACATTATATTGTTTAACTTATGAATAGTATTTATGAAAATAACTTTCTTTATTTTGATGAAGGTCCACATAAATATACCGATTCTTTAGGTAATGAATATCTTAGTGTAACTACTAATATAGAGAATTACTGTCCTAAGTTTGATAAGAAGTATTGGCTTAAAAAGAAAGCTAAAGAACGTGGTATTACTGAACGTAAACTTGAAGCTGAATGGGAAAGAATAACTAAAGAAGCTTGTGAACGTGGTACAGCTACACATAATGGACTTGAAGATGGTATCAAAGGAAGTAGTATGTTTAAAGATGCTATTCAATATCTTAATCAAGTTAAAAGTGGTAGATGTATAACTGTAGCTGATATTCCTAATCTTATAGCACATCCTTTAGATATAGAACAGTTTAAAGAAGCTACTAATAATAAGTATCCTGAAATATATCAAGTATTTCAATATTATGTAAATAAAGGATATACTATTTATTCTGAAATTGGAGTATTTGTTCCAGAGTTACTTCTTAGTGGTACTATAGATGTTCTTTGTGTTAGACCTGATAGATTTGTTATTCTTGATTGGAAAACTAATAAAGATGGTCTTCATTTTACTAGTGGTTTTTATCGTAAAGATAAAACTACTAAACCTGTTCAACTTACTAGTGAATGGTGTAATACTCATGAATTTATGTTACCTCCTTTTGCTCATCTAGAAAATTGTAATGGTAATCATTATACTATGCAATTATCTACTTATGCTAGAATGACTGAAATGATATTAGGTATTCCTTGTGTTGGTCTAGGTCTTTGTCATATTCAAACTCCTTTTGAAAAGAATAAATATGGTATGCCTTATCGTGATGTTCATGGTATGTATAAGATTGATAAAGAAGGTAAGGAAATTGTTACTTGGTTTAAGATTAATTATATTCGTAATGAAATAGATGCTATGTTTCAAGATAGAAGAATTAAACTTAATAAACAAGGTTTATTAACTCCACAAACTGAAATACAATGGTAGAATATAAAACTAGACATGTTACACCTAATGGTGTTGTTATGGATGATTATCATTTTGAAAATGGAGTAATTATTACTCTTATTCCTTGTAAAGAAATAAATGAAGTATGACAAGACGAAGACGAATTAATACTATAGTTCTTCATGTTGAAGAAATTAGTAATATTAAGTATGTTTGTAAAGGTGTTCCAGAAGATGGAACGTTTTATGTATTTGGTGTATTAAAACAATAAGATATGAATGAAAAGTTATTTAATAAAGCAAGTAAAGCTGATTTCAGCAAAATACTAATCAATAAAGGATATGCCTATTTTAATAAAGGTAAGTATAATCTTAACATTATTGGTATTAGAAATGCTGGCAATAATGTTACTAATAAATTTGATGATGTTATTGTAGTAGAATATATTGATATGTATGGTATCAAATCTAGAAATATATTTGCTGCTACTACTGACCCCGGTATTACTAGTATGACTAAACCTGTAAGTTATAAAGGTTGTGCTATACTTGTTCCTGGTCAATATCGTTCTGCTTGGAAACTTGGTTATCATAAAGGTAAGTATGAAGCTATTGTTCAATATAAACCAGTAAAAGTTTATAGAGATAATAATAAAAATGCTGTTTATGATTTTAATCCAAAGACTATAGAAGAAGGTACATTTGGTATCAATATTCATAAAGCTGGAAGACATTCTACTCAAGTTGATAATTGGTCTGCTGGTTGTCAAGTTCTTGCTAATAAAGAAGATTTTGATACTCTTATGAAACTTGCTCATAGACAAATTAGTCAAGGATATGGTAAACTATTTACTTATACTTTAATTAATGAAGAGGATTTGTGATGGATAGTTTTAGTAATAAAGATGGTAAAGGTTTTGTAGTAGTTCTTGTTCTTATGTTTGTTATTTGTTGCTTTATGGTTATTGGAAAATATTATCATACTAAAAATAACAATATTATTGAACAAAATATTGAACTACAAAAACATAATGATAGTTTAAGAATTGAAGTTGATAATTTAGATAGTATTAAAAATGCAAAAGTTATTGAAGTTAAAACTCTTGATAATGATAGTACTATTAAGTTGTTCTATAAACTCATCAAGTAAATCATTAACATCTTCTACGGGGAGGATAGAACAAGATAGTATAACTATAGCGATTAGTGATATTCGTAAAGCTAATGCTAAACTAATAGAATTAAGTTATGAAAAGGATATTAATAAAAACCTTCGACAAATTATTAGAAATGATAGTATTCTTGCAGAACAAGCTAGACAAAGATATATACTATTGGATAGGTCATGTAAGAAAATAACAAAACAACGTAATGTTGCTTGTTGTGGTGCTGCTGGTGCTATTATATTACTAATTTTAAGTTTAATAAAATGAGTGATAATCATACTGTAGAAAAATATATAGAAAGCTACCCGATGCTTCAATATATAAACGATAATCACGGTCAATATAAACATGCTAGAGAAGCAGGTTATAAAGACCCTAATGATTTGTTTATGATTGGAGAAAGTGGTGGCTTTCTTCTTGATATACGTAAAGGAGATAAGTTTGTTAATATTAATCTTCTTACTGAAATGGCTTCTCTATATCATATAAATGGTGAGAAATATACTTTATATAAAGAAGATAGTATTCCTCATCGTCAATTACGTAAAAGAGAAGAGTATAGACGTAAACATGGATTTAATGCTCCATGTTTTATGCGTAATGGTGAAGTTCGTAATCTTCATATTAGTGGAGATATGTATAATTATTTGAATTATACTATTATTGAACAGCTTGATGAAAAGACTATTATTCATACTGATAGAGGTTCTGTTGCTAAGAAGAAACAAGACTTTCCTAAGTTTATAGATGCTCAATTTTGGACATTTGCTATTATAGAGTTTTGTGAACTTAATGGTTTTCATCTTCTTATTGATAAAACTCGTCGTGGTGGTTTCTCTTATATTATGGCTAGTCATAGTGCCAATAAGATAAATCTTCAACCTAATAAAGTTTGTATTCATGTTGCTGCTGATAGTAAGTATCTTACTAAGCGTGGCGGTCTTACTGATTTTACTATTCGTAATCTTTATTTTTATGAGAATAAGACTTTCTTTAAACGTGGTATTCTTTCTCGTGCTGCTGAAAACTTTACTCTAGGTTTTAAACTTCCTAATGGTGATATTAGTCCAAATAGTTGGAATAGTGCTTTGTTCAGTGCTTCTGCAAATAACAATCCAGATTGTGCTATTGGTAAGGATGCTGTTAGTGTTAAGACTGAGGAGGTTTCCACTATGGAAAACTTTGATGAATATATGAATGTTACTGAACCTGCTATGCGTACTGGTAGTTATGTTACAGGTAACTTATTTGCTTGGGGTACTGCTACTAGTGGTAACATGCAAACATTTGAACGTAACTTCTATAATCCATCTGCTTTTCATTTTATAGCTTTTGAGAATGTTTGGGATAAAGATTCTCGTAATGAAGTTTGTGGTTATTTTAAGCCTTATTGTTGGGGTCTTCAAGGTCAGATTGGTGATAGATATGCTATGGATGCTGATGGTAATTCTGACATTGAAATGGGTCTTAGAATTGCTTATAAAGAACGTACTGATAAGAAAGTTCATAGTAAAACTTTTAGTGATTATATTAATTATCTAGGTCAGTATGCTAATATGCCTAGTGAATCATTTAGTTCTACTAGTGAAAACTTATTTAGTTCTGAAGCCTTAATGAATTGGGAAGAAGTACTTAAAAATGACCCAGCTTACACTAATATATCTGATGATGGTATGTTCTTTGAAGATGCTGATGGTAAAGTAATATTTAAAACTAACGCTCGTATTAAAGCAGAAGGAGGTAAGTTTAATAAAGATTTCTTTGATTGGATTCAAGGTGTACCTCGTAAACAACATGAACATCCACATGGTTGTGTTCGTAAATGGTTTGAACCTATTAAAGTTAATCATGTTAATGAAAATGGTAAATATGAAGTTGGTATTCCAAAAGGTCAATATTCTATAAGTTATGACCCTGTAGGTGTAAATAAAGAAACTAGTGGTATCACTAATAAACATTCTCATAATAGTATTAAAGTTTGGGAGAATCCTACACAATATAATGGCTTTAAAGGTAAAGTAGTATGTGCATATTATGGTCGTCCTGAGAAACTTGAAGAAGCTGATAGAATATGTTATTTTATGGCTGTTTATTATAATTGTATTGGTACTACTGGTGTTGAGGTTAACCGTGGTGAAACTGTTAGTAATTTCACTAAATGGAAAGCTTTAAAGTACTTAATGAAAGACCCAGTAGAACTTTGGGATAGTTCTATTAAAGCTAAAGTTACTGCATCTTATGGTGTAAATATGGGTGGTGGTAGCGGTCAAGGTACTACTAAAGTTCTTGAAGGACTTCGATTACTTAAAGAAATGTTGTATAGTGAAGTTGGTAAAAAACTCGATGGTACACCTCTTTATTTCTTTCAGACTATTTATGATTATCAAACTATACTTGAACTTCTTAAATGGAACGATAAAGGTAATTTTGATAGAGTATCTGAAATGTTGATACATGCACTCCAATGGAAACTTAATGATGTAGAAGCTGCTAAAGAACTTGCTCATCGTAAGAAAGCTACTATTGAAAATTATAATGATAATATTTGGGAACGTCCATGGTTTACATAATAATTAGTTAACTAAATAAATATACGTATGTTTAATAACAATTTAACTTATCAGTTTCCTAAACAAAAGGTTAGTGCTTCTGAGAAATCAAAACCTTATTGGTACACTAATAGTATTGATTATATTATTGGTTTAGGAATTAGTATGAATGACCGTAGTGATACTGAAACTAAGATTCGTATTCTACATGGTGAATTACCTCAAGAGTTTTATAGAAAAACTCTTAATCCTTACAATGCTAGTAAAGAACGTTTTAAGAACTTTCCTGCTACTCTACGTAATTATGATATTATGTCTGATATTATACGTAGATATATAGGAGAGTATTTTAAAAATCCTCATGACTTTGTTGTAGGAGCTAATAATCCTGATATAGTATTTAATAGAAATGCTGCTCTTAAACAAAAAGTTATGGAAGCTGCTCAACAAGCATTTCAAAAAGAGTTTCAAAAACGTTATCAAGCTGCTGTTCAACAAGCTGAAGGTCAAGGTCAATCTGTAGAAGCTATAAATCCTCAAGATGTTATGCCTGACCCAGAGGAATTTATGCATAACTTTAATCAGGAGTATATAGATAAAGAAAGTAAGCAAGGTCAAGATATTCTTAATTATATTAGAGACATTACTAATGACCTCAATATTTATCTTACTGCATTCTTTAATTATTGTGCTTTTGGTGAATGTTATACATATACTGAACTTAGAGGAGATAAGATTATTAAAGAATGTGTTCCTTTGATGGAAGCTTATCCTATTCCTAATAGTGAATATATGATTGAAGACCATGATATGTTTGCTAGAAAGATGAAGATGAGTTATAATCAAATTCTTGATGCTTTTGATGATTATCTCGATGATAATGATAGAGCATTTCTTGATAAATATTATAATGATGCAGCTTATAATACAAAGACTGTTCCTTTAAGATACGACCAATACTTTGAACATTATGCTAATGTTTGCGAGAAGTTTACTGACGAAGAACGTAGAATGTTTAGAACTAAAGATGAACATCCTAGTGCTCGTAATGGTAATCTTTATGAAGTTTGGCATGTAGTTTGGAAAGGTTTTGCTCGTCAAGGTATTCTTACTTTTGTAAATCAACTTGGTTTTCAAGAACAAAGAGTTGTAGAAGAAGATTATGAGTTAAATAAAGAAGCTGGTGATATTAGTATTGAATGGGAATATAAACCTCAAGTTTATGAAGGTTATAGAATAGGAACTAGATTTACTGGTATCTATCCTGTTAAAGCTAGACCTATACTTTATGAACGTAAAGGTAAACTTCCTTATAATGGTATTATGGAAGCACTTCCTTATTTTGGTAAGTTTAGTATCATTGAAACTATTACTCCTTTTCAAGTATTTCGTAATATAGTTTCTTATCATCAAGAAATGGTAATAGCAAAGAACAAAATGCTTATTATGCTTTTGCCTAAATCTCTTGTATCTAATAATACAGAAGATGCTATATATAGAATGGCTGCTGATGGTGTACTTCCTATTGATGATGAAGAAGATGCAGCAGGAGTTAAGATGCAAAACATTAGATTGCTTAATGTAAATATGGGTCAATATATTACAGAACTTAGTAATCTAAAAGAAGCTATTAAACTTGAAGCTCGTGAGCTTGTTGATATGAATGCTCAACGTTATGGACAGATTGCTCAATCTGCTGGAGCTTCTACTACACAAACTGCTGTTGCACAATCAAGTACTGGTTCTGTTATAATATTCCAAATGTTTGACCAAATGAGATGTGCTGATTATAATAGAGATTTAGACTTTGCTAAATGTGCTTATATTGAAGGTCTAGAAACATCTTATATTGATAAAACGACAGGTAAAAAACATTATCTTAGTCTTGATGTAAATTCATTTGTTGGTTCTGAACTTAGTACTACTGTTAGAAACAACGCTAAGGAAATGGATAAGATTCAGCAATTAAAACAATGGGCATTTAGTGCTGCACAGAATGGAGATTTGGATTCTGCTCTTGCTGCTATTACTGGAGATAATGTTGCTGCTATTAGTGATGCTGTTAAGAAATTTAGTCAGATAAAGCAACAACATGAAGAACAAATGAAACAAATGGACCAAGCTATTCAAGAACAAGCTAATCAACTTGAGTTACAAAAGATTGCTGCTAAAGGTGAACAAGATAGAGAAACACTTGCTCTTAAAGCACAATACGATTTACAGCTTGAATATGCTAAAGGTGATATAGCTTTACTTGGTGATACAAATCCTCAAAATGATGAATATGCTAAGAATCAATTAGTTCGTATTCAAGAGGAAAGTAAGAGAGCTACTGAAGCTGCTAAACTTCAACTTGAAAGACAGAAGATAGCTATGGATACTTACAATAAAGCTGCTGACCGTCAAGTAAAGAGAGAAGAAATGGCTAATCAATTAAAGATAGCAAAGACAAATAAGAATAAGTACGATAAGAAATAAATTGTTTATTTTGTTGATTATATTATGTGTAGGAGTAGTGCTCGTGAGAGTATTGCTCCTTTTATTTTACGTGATAAAATTTTATTTAATATTTTAAATTCAATTCTGAGACGTTATCTATAAATAGCTGATTAACTTATAAGCCACTTAGATTGGATTGATTGTACGTTAAGGAAATTGCATGTACTTGAATGTACTTGAATGTTTACACCAAACAAAGCCACTTGAGAATACATACAAACAATAGATTAGAGTGCTGGAGTTGCATAAGAAACTTATGCTCAAACTGATGACATTAATAACCTTTATTCTACTAATAATCGGTTTGCTGAAACGTCTAATAATGATAGTTAAATAACTTATGCTTTTCTTCATACTATAAATAAAGGTATTACTTTTGCAGCAACTAACAAGTGTTAGTGTATTATTAATCATTTAAATTATAAAGCTATGTTTGTATTTCGTAATAGTATTGGGTTCGGTCAGCATCATCGTTTGATGATTGAACTTAATAATATTGATTTTGGAAATGGTGGTGGTAATGGTAGTGGTACTAACGCCAATAACAACCAAGGTAACGGAGGCGGCACTGATAACAATAATGGCGGTGGTAATGGCTCTGGTGATAATAAAGATGGTGACGGTAAAGACGGTGATGGAAATGATAAAGATAATCCTGACCCCGATAATATCAATGACAATCCTGATAATAAGGATAATGACAAAGACAATCCATCCAACTCTTCTACGGGGGGTCTTGAGGTAGGTACAAATGTCGAGTTTGAAGGCAAGAAATATACTGTTGCTGAGAATGGAGACCTTGTAGATGCAGATGGTAAAGTTTTTAAAGAAGCTAAAGATGTTGACGAATGGATTAAATCACTTGAAGTTGATGAACCTGGAGCTGAGGTAAATATTGAAAATATTCGTAAAGCTATGAATATTGATATTACTGATGAGAATGGTAATCCAGTTGAATTTACTGACGACATTGAAGGTGTTAAGAATTATATTAATTCTGCTATTGAACTTAAATCCAATGAAGTAGCTTCTGCTGCTGTCAATAAATTATTTGTTGACAATCCTATTCTCAAGCAGTTTGTTGATTATCTTACTGTAAATGGTGGTGACCCTCATGGTTTTGGTGAACGTCCTGACCGTTCAGGTATTACTGTTGATGAGAAGTCTGAAGAGCAACAAATTGCTATTATTAAAGCTGCTGCTAGAGAATTTGGTAATGTTTCTCTTAATGATAATTATATTAAGTATCTTAAAGACTCTGGCGGTCTTTATGATGAAGCTAAAGCTCAACTTGCTAACCTTCAGAATGCTGATAAAGAACTTGATGAAGCTTATGCTAAACAAGCAGAAGCTCAACGTCAACAACAAGAAGCTGAAACTATTGCTTATTGGAAAGGTATTAAAGATACTATTGATAAACGTGAAATTGGAGGATACAAACTTCCTGAATCTCTTGTTAAAGAAGTTAATGGACAAAAAGTTACTGTTACTCCAAATGATTTCTATGATTATCTTTCTCGTGGTCTTAAAGATGAAAATGGTAATATTGCTACTGCTTATGAGCGTGCGCTTGCTAATCAATCTCCAGAGGAAGCTACTAATCAAGAATTACTTAGTGCTTGGTTAATGTTCACAGGTGGAACTTATAAAGACCTTGTTAAGATGGCTATTAATAATGAGCAGGTTAAAACTTTAAAGCTTGTTGCCAAAGGAAATAAAGGTCATGGTGCTGTACGAATTACTAAGCCACAAACTAATAATAATAAAGCTATTGATAATATTCAATTTAGCTAAATGTTTAATTAATTAATTAATAACTATGTACGCAATTCGTGAAGTGCAACGTGGTAACTATGATGACCGTGGTTATTCTAATGAGGAAACTATTGCTCATCTTATGCTTACCAAACCTAGTGAGATTAATTCTATGCTCACCTATACTTTTGGTATGGATGATGATAGATTCCCACTTAATTTCCTTACAGAAGGACAAGGTACTGCTGGTGTAGTAGATATTGATACTACTGATTGGACTTGGAAGACTATGGGTCGTATGAAGTTCAATGATTCTGTACTTTGGTTTAACACTGCTAATACTACTCCTGGTAAAGGTGGTGCTACTTTTGAAGTTGAGTTTAAGACACACTGGTTCATTGAGCAGTATGGTTTGATTGCTCCTGATGGTGTAACCCAAGTTCGTATTATGAAAGACCTCGGTCATGGTTCTCATGGTGGTTATTTGTATCGTCTTCGTATTACAAATCCTAATCCAAATGCTTACGTTAATGTAGCTCAGAATCTTGGTGTAGGTATGTTTTGGTCTTTGACTGCTCCTACTATTCCAGAGTCTTTCTCAAAGGGTAATCGTACTAATACTATGGGACCTGGTAAGATGACTTCTCAACTTGAGTTCCATCGTTATAGTAAAGAGATTGCTGGTAACATTAGTAATACTGTTGTTACTTATGAGTTTAAGACTAGCGGTGGTGGTACTACTAATCTTTGGATGAATGAGGAGATGCGCCAGTTTGAGCTTCAGCAACGTGTTATGAATGAAGAGCGTCTTTGGTTTGCAGAATATAATAAGACTGTAAACGGTGAGATTACTCTTATTGATGAAGACAATGGTCAGCCTATTCCACATACTGCTGGTATGCAACAGATTTGTCGCGAAAGTAACTATGATACTTATGGAGAGGAACTTACTCTTAATAAGCTGAATCGTACTATCGGTGATATTCTTGACCGCAATACTGATACCGGTAATATGGATGTAGTTCTTGCTTGTGGTAAGGGTTTCGTTGAAGACTTTGACCGTGCTGTTAAGAATGATGCTCGTGATAATGGTTTTGTTACTCCTCTTGGTGACAAGATGATTAGTGAATCTAAGAGTGGTCTTTCTTATGGTAATTACTTCCGTCAGTATAAGACTGTTGATGGTCACATGATTACTCTCAAGCATCTTGGTTTCCTCGACCGTGGTACATTTGCAGACAATGCTCGTGACAATGGTTATATCCATCCTCGTACTGGTCTTCCAATGACTTCTCACCAAGCATTTATGCTTGATACATCTTCTTATGATGGTCATAATAATATTCGTAAGGTACGTATGAAGGGTCAAGAGCATATTGCTGGAGTTGTTAAGGGTCTTACTCCAATTCCTGCATCATGGGGTGGTTTCCCTGCTAATACTCTGTCTACAGACATTGACGTATCTCGTTATGAGGTTAAGGATTCTTATGGACTTCAAGTTGACCGTAACACTAAGTTCTTCCAACTCAAGTGTGTACTCTAACATTTTAAAATTTGATTGCTATGACTGATATTAAAATTGAAATTCCAAAAGGAAGTCCTGCAAATAGTGGAAATAATAATACTCCTGCTGAAGGTTCAAATCCTTCAGCAAACCAGACACAAGCTGAATTAGAAGCTAAAGAAAAGGCTGCTCTTGAAGCAGAACTTGAAGCTCCATATTTTGAAAAGAAGACTGTAGTTATTTCTTCTGTTCGTAATTATTCTGCTTATCGTAGAATTAATATGCAAGCTCTTGGTAAGCCTAAAGCTACTATAGGTTCTTCTGTTAAGTCTGTACGTATTCTTATGAGTGATAAAGGTGAGCTAGCTGCTTATTATCCAGAGATTATTGGTGTTGCTGCTAATCATCCAGACTTCGTTACTAGAGTTAAAGGTTATCTTAATAACATTTTCTTCGATGTTAATGATGGAGATAAGGAACTTAATATTTCTTTCCATTATAATCATAAAAGAGATTATCTCACTGTTAAAGCTGAGGAAGATAAAATTCTTGCAGCTTATGAAAAGGTAGACCGCTCTAATGAAGCAGAGCTTTATAAAGCTGCTGTTAAACGTGATGAAGCTATTACTCGTCTTGAGCAAACTAAGTACCAGTATGGTATGCCTGATAACGTAGAGGAATATATTATTTGGCGTCATTGTCTTAACTATCCTGATGTAGCTAAAGATGAAGCGTTTATTAATAGTAATGCTACTCTTCGTTTCTTTATTAAAGATGTTGCTAAAGAAGAGAATCGTAAGGTTAAACTTATTGTTGAACGTAAGAAGGCTATTGAACGTCTTGTTGAACTTCAATCTTCACCTAGTAAAGTTAGTGCTACTTATATTCAGTATTGTAGAACTAATGGTCTTAATATTTCTGATGGTCTTAATAAGACTGCTCTTGAACAAGTTGATGACCTTATGAAGTTCGCTACTGAAGACCCTAAGAAGTTTAATTCTATAGTTACTGATAAGAATCTTCTCGATAAAGCATTTATCGAAATTCTTATTACTAGAGGTGAACTTGTTCGTTCAGAGTATAATCAACAAATCAATACTCCTGATGGTCTGTTTGTTGGTGCTAATATTAATGATGCTATTGCGTTCTTTAAGAACCCTGACAATAACGGACTAAAGAATAAGTTGGAAAACAAATTGAAACTTTTTTAATTGATAAAGATATGACTACTGCTGAAATGCACCAAATGTTCAGAAACTATGCTCAACAAATGGGTATGCAGAATGTGAGAGCAATACTGCCTTCACAGATAGACTTGTTGTTGAACAACTCCATTTCGGACACAGTAAATCAAGTGATTGCTCAAAACATTGGTTCTACCAGTGATAGAGTAATCACTGATAACTCAAAGCTTAATCAAGTTAATGCTCTTAAAAGTCTTTATAAAGTATGGAAAGCTAAAGTTCAACTTCCTACTGCAAAGACTAATTACATTGCAAGTTATACTCTTCCTCTTGATAATTTTGGTATAGCTAGCGAAGCTAAAGATACCAAAATTAAAAAAGGTGATAACGTATATGCTACTCCTGGTAGTGTAAATGATGGTAAACCTAATAAGATTGAGTATTTCTTCCTTGTAGATTTGAGCATTGATTATATTAAAGCTGAACATGGTAGTTCATTTATTACTAATATATTCCCAATTCGTCTTGCAGATGACCAATATCTCGCTGATGTTGTTAATGATTTTGTAATGGCTCCAAGTCTTCGAAGTCCTGTTGCTACTGTTCATGATAACACTATTGAACTTTACATTGATAAACCTGATGATAATACTAAGACTACACCAGATGCTTATAAGTTTGGAGGTGGTCTTGAAGTAAATGAAATTCGTTTATCTTATATTGCTAAGCCTGGTATTGTTAAGTTTAATGAAGACATTGGTGGTATAGACGTAGATTGTGAACTTCCTGAGAGTATGCACGTTGATATTGTTAAGCATGCTGTAGATTTATATCGTACTGCTCTTAATGGTGGTATTGTAGGTGCTCAAGGCGCTAACCAGCAACAACAACGTGAGAATGTCCGTAATAATGTTAGAGATGAAGGTTATGAACCTACTTCTCGTTAGTTAAACGTAATTTATAATTTAAGTAATAATGAGACAATTATTTATTTGTACTAGTACAGCAGTTCTTGCTGCTACTAATAAACCACAAGACTTGACCAATGTAGCTGCTGGTACTATTGGTATGTGGGAGAATGGCGATGATTCTAAGTGGCTTTCTACTGCTCCTACTGCCGATTTTAGTATTGCTTATGGTCGTCCTAATAGTCAAGCAGTTGTAATTCCTATTGATTTTGCTTCTGCACATATTACAGTTTCTATGCCTCAAAAAGGTAAAATGTTTAAGGCAGATATTACTATTCCAGCGCCTGTTGCAGGTAAAGATTATACACTTCAACTTATTAAGCTTGGTACTGAAAAGCATGAGCGTTATTCTTGGACTGTTACAGATAATGGTTCACATAAAACTACTGCTGCTGCTATGGCAAAGTCACTTGGTGACCAGTTCACTAATATGATTGAAGCTGGTAATGAACAGTTTGATGGTCTCAAGGTAACTGTAGCTGAAGCTAATATTACTATTGAAGCTAAGAAGAATTATCAAGGCTGGAATCTTATCGCTGGTGATGATTTGGTTGGCACTAAAGCTAATATTACTGCTGCTGTTGCTCCAACACTTGATGCAGCTTATGTAAAGAACCTTGCTTCTTTCTGTGCTCAGAATCGTGGTTTCTCTAATGTATATCGCGATGGTGCTTCTATTTATCCTGGTTATCCTATGGAAGTAGAAGATACAACATATAAGATGTATTCAATCCAATTCAAGTACCCAAGAAAGTATGGTCGTACTCGTGACGAAGCTCCTATTCAAGAAGTAGCTATTGTTGTTCCTGTAGAGAACGCTACACTTACTGGTCTTCTCGATAAAATTCTCGCATTTTAAATAGGTATTAGTTGATAAACAGCTTGGACTGAATATAAGAACCTTATTAAAGGAGAACCTATCCACATTCTACGGGGAAGTTCTCCTTTTTATTTTCGTTATGGAAGAATTTAATCAAATCAATGATATAATAGCTGAATCCATAAAAGATACTTCTTATATTACAGTGCTTATTAGTAGTGGAGTTTATCTTGCTTATACTCTTATTATTAAGCTTGTTGATTTGTTTAAAGCTAAAGACCGGAATAGACCTATCGTTGAAATGGCTGCTGCTGTAAAGCAAGTAAGCGAAAACGTAGTTAAACTTAATGGTGTCCTAGACAAATCTTTTCAAGATGCTGAGACTAAAGAACGAAATAAAGTAAAGAATGCTATTTGTACTGCTTTTGATAGTTTTAAATGGGCTGTTGCTAATACTTGTCATGAAATTATTATTCATAATAATATTGAACAGAATAAGGTACTGATAAAACAAAACTTATTCAAAGTGATTAGTACAGAGTATTATAAACTTTATAATGTTTTCTCTGCTTATGAATTGGATGGAATTTGTGTAGCTACTAAACTAAAAGAAGAGTGGATTGATGCTGTAACTAATGAATGTCTTGCTATCATTTATGATGGACAAGATTCTATAAATAGAATTAGTCAAATAAGTAATAAATTACTTATTCTTACTAATGAATATTCTATATATATAAATAATAAAGTGTTTAATTCTTAATAAGATGTTCTTATGATAGACAAAAATGACACTATAGATAACCTTGAGAAGCTAGAGGAAGGAGTTGTTAAAACTCTTGAGTATCTAGCTGCTCAAGGTTTTATAGTTAACAGAGATAAAGTACTTAAACTTACTACTATTAGTATGTATAAAGCGGTACTTAATAACTCTGACAAAATTAAAGGTTTTGATATTGCTAAGTTTAATAATAAAGTTAGATTGTTATGAACGGTGAAAAAATGATTGTTCTTTCTATTCCTAAAGAATGGGAAGATACATATATAAAATTACTTACTATCATTAGTCAATCTGGTGAAGCAATTCTTAATGATTGCTCTTATGGTTGTAAAGGTGATGGTAGTATAATGTTTAACTGTTGGAATATATTCCAAGCTGCTTGTGCTGCTTACGCTTTAGGTAATATTAAACGAGCTAATCTTTATATTAACTACGTAAATAAACAAATAGTTAATAAATTTGGAGAAGTAAATTTTAAAACTAAAGAAGATGAAGAATAAGCAGTTAGATACTAAGGACTTGCTTATGAACAAGAAAGAAGAATTAATTTGGAGAGTAATAGACAATGTTATTAGTTGTTGTGCTGTTACTTGAAGAATGTCTTGATAAGTATGAAGAAAGGGATAATCGTTATGACGATGACCCTCAGTATAGAAGTCGTAATCCTTATGACGACGAAGAACGTTATCACGAAAGAGAAGAATATGGGCATCGTGAGTGTGGTCGTTATGGACGTTATTAATATGAAATCCGCCCCGTAGAAGAGTGTAGTGGTAAGTCTTCTCTAACTATGCCTTCTACGGGGCGTTTATAATAACTAAGCTTATGTATAAAGAAGGTTTTGATGTTTATGATGAACTTCCTGAAGATATGGTTGTTTATCTTCGTTATAATGGTAGACATTTTAATCGTAAACTAGTTGAGTTTGCAACTAGTAAAATGACTACTAGAGATAGTAACGGAACAGAAATAGCTCTTGAACCTATAACAAGAGAACAGTTAGATAACATGATGAAACAATCAAATGTTCATTTAACTAATAATGATAATCCTTATGATGCAGTATTTGTAGCTAATATGTGTAAAGCTGATTACTTAGGTAGTAGTGTTCCTGATGGATTGCATTTGTGTCTATATGTAAAAGATGTAATAGATGATGTTGATGGTTATGACGGAATAGCTTTTAATCGTTGGTATGCAGACATGTGTCGTAAAGGTATTCAAGTTGATTGGTATAATTGTCGATAACATTAATAATTTGAAGCAGCTAGTATTAATATAAATATTGGCTGCTTTAATTGTGTTAATTAATATATAGTTACTGCTGATATTGCTAATAAAAAAGTATATTTGCAGCAAGTAAAGATAATGATAATGGAAACGATAAATCAAATAATACAACAAGTAATAAATACTTTTGATTTTACTTATTGTATAGTAGTTAATGTTTTAACTTATTTACTAGTTACTGTACTTATTTATCTTTGTCATGGTAATGTAACTAGAACAATTAAAAAACTTACATTGATTTTTAGTATAGTAATTGTTAGTGTTATATATTATGCTATCGGTGTTGATGTAAAACTTATTGTAAATAGTTCTATACTTGCTCCTGTAAGTTGGACTTGGATTATTAAACCAATCTTATCTAAGTTTGGTTATGATTATAAGGATATTGATAATAAAATAAATTAATATGGATAAGGTAAAAATAAATAAAGCTATTGATGGTTTAGGTCTTTCTGTTGATAATAAGAATACTCTTAAAGAAGCTCTTAATCAAGATTATGGAGCTGATATTACTAAAATAGAAACTAAAGTTGATGCTATCAATAAAGAGCTTGGTACTGCAAAAACTGATATTAGTAATTTAGGAGTTAAAGTTAATGACTTCATTAATGCTAATGAAATTATTGAACTTGGTGTAGGTATCGACGAAGAAACTAAAGCTGTTAATATTGCTAAACTTGGTGACACTCAACGTACATTTTTTACCAATATTAATCATGCTTATGGTACAGCAAGTTGGCTTCCTACTAATGGAGGTAATGCTTTTATTATAACAGATGAAGGTTATGCAGTTAAATATACTATAAGTAAAGATGGAGAGGTTACTAAGGGAAAAGAATTTACTTTAAAGGATTTTACCAGTGAATTAAATAATAAAGTAGACAAAGTTAAAGGTAAACAATTATCTAGTAATGATTATACTACAGCAGAAAAGAATAAATTAGCTAATCTGCAAAATTACACATTATCAACTGCTACTAAGACAACTCTTGGTGGAGTTAAAGCTATTACAAACATAGTAAATGTTGATACTGAAACTGCAACTGCTGCAAGTCTTGCTGGTGTTGTCAACACTCTACTTAATCAACTTAGAGCTGCTGGTATTATTCAACTATAAATACCCTTGCTTCTTGCGATGCTAGATGTGTGTCCGTGACCCTCAAGGCTAGAGATTAGTCTTGAGGGTTTTACGTATAATGCAGACGTTAAAATGTCAGCTAGTTTATGATTAACTAATAACGGACGTATATCAAGTATGCTTAGAAGCTAAATAAAGTGGGTATATGGCAATGTTCATATCAAAGTTTGATAAGCTAAAATACAAATAAAGGAGGAGGCATATATATCTAAATTATTAATCTGATTGATGTTTAAATTACTAAAGTATTTTGATGTGAAAGTCCTCCTCCTTTTACTAATATAATTAATAATAATATGAGTAAAATTCCTGCTATTAATGAGATAGACGCAAATAGTCCTTCTCAAGAGTCTACAGAAGTTGTAGTTAAAGCTACTACAGTAACTCCTGATATTAATGAAATTCAGGAAACTATTAGTGCTTCTGCAACTATTCAAGAGATTGATGGTACTCGTAAACCTACAATTAGTGAGATTTATAAGATTGTTAACGATGGACTATTTGAATCTACAACTAATTGGTGGGATTACGCATATAAACTTTCTCAAGCTCAACTTAATCAAGATATTATTTCTCGTCTTGATAATGGTGTTATTGGTGGTGGTTATAGTAAAGGTGTTGATATTATAACTACTACTAGTAATAAAGTTCCTAATAATACTAATGTTTATTCTGCATTAAAGAGTGATTCTCTTTATCCTAAGAAATTAAATGATGAAGTTATTAATGGAATATATGATTTTCTTAATGGATTAACTATTGGTAAACCTACTGCTTATACAGGAGGTAATTGGTCTGTAGACCAAATGGGTAAAACACATCTTAGTACAGATTATCTTTATGTTCGTCTTAAAGCTATATTTGAAACTCTTCAAATACTTAATGTTGATACTATTGGTGGTAAGTTAGTTATTTCTCCTGCCGGTAGTATTAGAGTTGCTTATGTAGATAGAATTAAGATAGATGCTCCAGTATTTAAGTATGACGAGACCACTGATGTTTGGAGTATTTCTCAAGTAGAAGATGCAGAAGGTAATCTTGTAAATGAAACTCTTAATCAAGAAGTTTATCGTTGTTATTTTCTTGGTGAACAAGATGGTGAAGAAATAGATAATAAATGGAAAGTTGGTGACCAAGCTCAAGCTAAAACTTTCAACGTTAAGAAAGGTACTTATCATAAAGTAGAAAATAGTTATCTTTGGAGACTTGTAGTTAATGTTAGTTCTGATACTGTAGATATTGATGGTAAGAAATATCATTATGTTGATTTAAGTCAAATTGATTTTGACTCTGGTTCTGATACTCCTGCTCCAGGAGATGTTCTTAATCAATTAGGACATAGATTAAATGATACTCAACGTCAAACAGCTTTAGTTCTTAATGCTATTGATAATTATGCTCCTAGTATTACTCTTTATGCTGGAGTAAATTATTATACTTTACTTAATAAAGAGTATGTAGAATTTGGTGTTTATAATGGTAAAGCTTTCTTCAATGTATATGGTGATATGTATATTGGAGATAAAGGTGAGAATCCTAAAACTTATATTAAATATAAGAACGGTAAGATTAGTATTAAAGCTAATCTTGAAATAGGTTCTAGTATTGGAGATAAAGACTTTGACCAATATATTAAAGAAAATGGTGGAGTTGATGAAGAAACTGTAAATAATATTATTAATAATTCCCAAGTAATTAAAGACCTTCAAAAGCAAACTGATGGTGCTATTGAAACTTGGTTTTATGAAGGTGTACCTACTCTTGATAATCTTCCTGCTGTAGATTGGAATACTAGTGAATTAAAGAAAATACATATAGGCGATTTGTATTATGACCAAACTACCGGTTATGCTTATCGTTTTACAAAATACAATGATGATGTTAATCCTTATCGTTGGAATCGTATTAAGGATAACGATATTGTTTCTGCACTTGATGCTGCTAATAGAGCTCAAATTACAGCTGATGGTAAAATGAAAGTCTTCTATGGTGAGACTAAACCTACTAATTATCAAGTTGGTGATATGTGGGTTAATGCTACTCTTAAAGGAAAGTTCAATAATGATATAGCTAGAGCTGTTGCAGATAATAAAACTTCTTTTAATGATAATGATTGGGTTTTAGCTTCTC